>Ga0302287_10000026_pt1 | contig 162158 bp, 133 predicted proteins | sample III_Fen_E2_4_FD_200452 | JGI IMG/M metagenome (GOLD analysis project Ga0302287, IMG submission 200452) | Peat permafrost microbial communities from Stordalen Mire near Abisko, Sweden - III_Fen_E2_4 | ecosystem: Environmental > Terrestrial > Soil > Wetlands > Permafrost | place: Sweden... | reverse complement strand
GACGGACTCTTTCCTCAAGGTCCACGTAAGAAAACAACTGGGGCTGGGAGACTCGACCGCGCATACTACAATATATGACATTTTCTGTCATATCGCTGCGCATTCCTTTTTCAGCAGCCTGTTAAGGTTTGCGCCTTCGCCAGCACACACCGGCAAGGTGAATAGCGCATCTTGATTCACCGGAAGACCTTGTGCTGCTCTCTGACGCCCCCAATCGACGCAATCGTCCTTCTCCAAAAACCCTAATTGGTCGACATCAATGCACAACACAGTGGCCCCTAGCTCAAGAAGTTTTTTCCTAGCCTCAGCCATGGCTTTTTGGCCAGGAGCATCGTTGTCGCTCCAAAGGACAATCCGACGCTTTGACAGCATTTGAAAATCCGCCTGATTGACGCCACTGGAGCTTCCAAACGTGGTGGCGACAACTCCTTGTGATTCCAGGAAGTCGGCGCAAACTTCCCCTTCCACGAGGAAAACCACCTCACCAGCCTGCTTTGCCAGAGTCTCCAAGCGATAAAGAGGCGTCCTATGTTTTTCAAAGTTTGGTTGCTTGGCCTCAATGGAGCCATCTTCATTGCGTCGCAAGGGGAGAATCACTTTCGACTGATTCGCAGCTTTCCACCGCAGGCGCCACCACCAAGGGCTGCCGTTGGGATAGGTGTACTGATGAATGGTAAGCTTTCCTGGGATTTTTTGACTATTCGCCCAGTCGATGACATCTTGAGGAATCGGCATCATCGTTGTGCCTCCCACGCTCCCAAGGCCTTGGCCGCGCACGCAAAGTCGACCCCGTGCAGATCCATGTAGAATTGCAGCATGTCGCCCCTCCAGCCGCAAGCCCAGCAAATAGCATATCCCGTTTCCAGGTTTACGCTAAGAGACGGGTGGTGGTCGTCATGGAAAACACACAGGCCTTTTGCCCATTCGCCATTCCCACGAAGATCGACGCCTTCAGAGGCGAAAAATTCACGAGGAGTTGGAAGAAGATCGCGGCAAAAATGGCCATTCCTTGATAAAGGAGACATGGCTTATATCGCTGGTGCTGTGCGAGAGCGGCTCATGAGCCAAGCATCTAGCTCGTCGGAGCGGAATGCGGTCACTCGCGCTCCAAGACGAATGGGACGGATATCCAAAGTGCCATTGGCTATCCAGGCGTACAGAGTGGCCTTGGAAATTCCTAAGCGTTTGGCAGTTTCCTGCGGACGAAGCAAGTTCATCATTTCTTTCACCTTTCAGACCGTTGTTCAATGGCCGTGAAACGAATTTGATCCGGAAATGATGATTTGCAAAATGTGCACTTGTGCAATGATGTGTCACCAGGGTTGTGTCACGTCTTTTTGTGTTCCCAATCTTCTTTTTTTGAATACGGGCTTGGATTCAATATTCCCGCAAGCATTCTGCCGTCACGATCACCTATGGATATTTCGTCTTTAATAACATTGATAAGATTTTTAGTTCCCCTTACTTCAAGGTATTTTTCCATAATTGAAAACATGGTTTTGAGTTTATCCGTTATGTATGGAATTTCGATCTCTTCGCCAGTCTTTTCGATTTCCAAAATCACCGGATTCAATTGAGCACTATATGGGAAAGATGACGGAACCTGTACGCCAATACTTCCGGCAACCACTCTGAATTTCGATAGCTCGACATTCTGTGATATAGTCATGGGTGTTACGTTGTCATCCACTATTTCATCTAGACGACTTACAGAGATTTCATATATTCTCTGAAATTCATTGACTTGATCTTTTTTGAGAGTAAATGGATAGAATCCTTTAAAAAGATACGGGGACTGAAACATTTCAAGGATACTTCCAAAGGGTTTTTCTCGCCCACATATTGGCATAAGTTCTCGCCCAGCCAATTCCGTATCGAATCTCATCTCGTATAAGTAATCCGGATTAATATTCATAGAAAGTGCAATAGCATCCCAGATCTTCGCCCGCTTCATATGTTTCCACTTTTCCCAATCAGGGGTCTGTGGAGGTAATGGCTTTTTATTCCCATTCTTCAAAAAATCGGGCATTTGAATTGGCAATTCATCCATTCTAGGCACCTTTCATTTGATCCAATCGGCTAGCCTACTTTTGGGCATCCTAATGCTTGAGTTTGTAGCCTTCCAAAGCATCGGGGCGCAGTAGGCGAGCCATGCCACAATATATGCGGTGGTGAGGCACCACATTAGCCATGAAGCCCAGAGTGAGCTGATGTCAAGCCTTGTTGGAAGGCTTGGTATTGTCGACGACGATGACGCGGGGCGGGATGGTGACCAGCCCCGTCGTCTGCTCGAAGAGCGGCTGTAGATCCTCGCAGTAGACGTCTTCCAGTGTCGGCTGGCGCTTGGCCTCGCCATTTCGATGGCTTCCGAAGGTGACCCGGTAGGTGTCCAAACCTTCGTCGAGGGTGACTTCCATGAGGTTGAGCCCATCCTTGGCGTGAGCTCTCCAACGGAAAGCCGCCGTCACGTTCCCGGTCTTCTTGTCCACGGATACGAGGATGGGAAAATCCATCCCGATCATCATGGAGAAGCCTTTGCCTCCCAGTTGCTGGTAGATGGTCTCGGCGATGGTACGAACTCTGTCATCTATGTTGCCCCCCTTGGAAGGGCTTTAGTATATGAACAAACGTTCCCTTCTCCAAGGGGAGGGGATCAGGTGCAGGCGCTCAGGCGCTCAGATCGCTTTCGTCGTCTTTCGTCGGCGAAGACATCTTCAGCGTATCCAGATAGTCCGCCCACTGCTGCATCATCGCCTTGCGGTCTTCCAGATGCATGGTCCGGTTGTAGGCCGTCCCCAAGGCATCCGGAACACGGTGGGCAAGTTGGGCCTCGATGTAGGCAGGGTTGACATGCAGGCGCTCGTCCAGAAAAGTTCGCGCCGTGGCCCGGAAGCCGTGAGCGCTGACTTCATTGGTCCCGTAGCCCATGCGGCGAAGGCCATTTAGGACGGCAACGTTGGAAATCGGCGCACCTTTCTGCCGGGGTGTTGGAAACAAGAAAGGCCCGTCCCCCGACAGGGTATGCAGCTCTTTCAAGATTGCAAGGACCTGGCGGGCAAGCGGCACCGTGTGCGGAAGGCGCATCTTCATGCGGCTAGCGGGGATGTCCCATTGGGAGCGTGCGAAGTCGATCTCGGACCATTGGGCAAGCCGAAGCTCCCCGGGACGTGTGAAGACCAGCGGGAGGATGCGCAGAGCGTACTTGGTCGCGTACCAACCTTCATAAGCATCGATGTCCCGCAGGAGGCCCCCAAATCTCACCGGGTCCAAGATCGCGGCTCGGTGTCCTACTGTAGGGGGTGGCAAGGCTCCACGGAGATCCGCAGCGATGTCATGTTCCATGTATCCGGTAGCGACCGCATAACGGAAAATCTGGCGGCAATAAGAAAGCAGGTAGTGAGCTGTATGCAGTCGTCCTCGCTGCTCAACGCGTCGAAGCACCCCGAGAAGCTCTGGCGGCGTTATTTCTGTTACAGGGCGTTCGCCAAGAAAAGGAAATATGTCTTTAGCAAGACGTTGCAGCGTTGCGGCTCGCGTCGCCTCACCTCGATGGCCTTGGAAGCGTTCGTTCCATTCATGCGTCACCTTCGAGAATGTGTTGGCCTTGCGAATTTTATCGAGACGCAAGGCTTCCGCATGTTGAGCCTCTTCTTCTTTTTTGGCTTTGCGGAGCTCGGCGGGATCTTCTCCCTTGGAGAGTAAAGCCCAATACTCGCTCACCTTCTCCCGAGCAGCCTTCAAGGACACGATGGGGAAGCCGCCCCGCAGGGCCAGCTTGCGGCGGTGTCCTCCAAAGGTGTAGCGGAAGTCCCAGAGCTTGGTGCCGTCGGGAGTAACGGCCATGAACAGGCCGTGCCCGTCGGCGATGGTATACTCCTTGGACTTGGGCTTGGCGTTGCGGTAAACTGTCTCTGCTTTCTGACTTGCTAGTCTAGGCATGTAGGTACCTTCCTTCCCCTGAAAAACAGGAGCGGAAGCACTTCTGCCTCAAAGGGGGCCTAAAGGTACCCTCAGGGCACGGATCTCTTCACACCTTATCAGTGCCTACTGGACGACTAGAAGGCACAAAAAAGGCCGAAAATCGCGTTTTTACTTGATTTCCGGCCTTCTTTGGATCCTATTGGACCTTTGATTTATGCGCGATACAAGACTTGAACTTGTGACCCCTACCATGTCAAGGTAGTGCTCTAACCAGCTGAGCTAACCGCGCTTCAGAGCGAGAAAATATAAGACGAGTCGGCGTGTTTGTCACCGGTCAGAAGTCGTGGCCGCAAACGTGCTACGTTGTGAGGCACAGGTGGCGGAAAAGAAAGGGTGAAAATGAAAACGGTCTGCGTCTATTGCGGTTCCAGCCCCGGGGCGCGTCCCGAATATCTGGAAGCTGCAACGAGCCTCGGCTCTCGCCTTGCTCGCAGCGGGATGCGTCTGGTTTATGGAGGGGCCTGCGTGGGCGTCATGGGGCGGGTAGCCGATGCCGTATTGGAAGGCGGTGGCGAGGTGGTCGGCGTCATCCCCCAGGGACTGATGGAGCGCGACCTGGCTCACCAGGGGCTGACACAATTGCATGTCGTCGCCACCATGCACGAGCGCAAGGCCATGATGGCCGAGCTGTCGGATGCCTTCATCGCCTTGCCCGGCGGCATCGGCACTTTTGAGGAGCTCTTCGAAATCCTTACCTGGGCCCAGCTCGGCATTCACCACAAGCCGTGCGGACTTCTCAACGTGGCCGGCTACTACGACCAGCTACTTGCTTTCCTGGATCATTCGGTACGGGAAGGCTTTTTGGCACCAGAGCATCGTTCTCTGCTGCGGGTGGAAAATGATCCCGAGGCGCTGCTGAAGTGCTTGGAGGAGGCATAGCCTTTGGGGGTTAGATTTGTCGCTTTCTCGATCTGGTGGGAGGCGGCGGCAAACGATGATGCGGTGCGGAAATGGCGAATTGCCCATAAGGCGTTGGGGGCTGCGGCTGGTCGTGGCGCTTGTCCTCTGGTTTGGGGTGTTCGGGACGGCGGCGGCTCAGACCTCGGATACCGCGGCACCCAAGCCTCTCACTGCGGCCGTGCTCGATTTCCAAGGGCGCGGTGTCGGCGCGGATGAGCCAAAGGTGCTTGCCGATCGCTTTCGCGTCGAACTTTTCCGGCGTCATGTCTATCGTTTGCTAGAGCGCAGCGAGGTGGACAAGATCCTCAAGGAGCAGGGCTTTCAGAAGTCTGGCGCTTGCGATCAGAGCGAATGTGCGGTGGATGTCGGCAAGCTCCTGGGGGTACGCCGCATGATCATCGGCGTGGTGAGCCGCATTGGCGCGACCTGGACCGTGACTGTGCGGGTGGTGGATGTCGAGACCGGCGAGATCGTCCAGTCGGCCGTGCTGGATCGCCACGGCACCATCGATGGCCTCTTGCAGCCGGGCATGGCGGATCTTGCCCGCAAGCTCCAAGGGGGGATGGATAGTCTCCAGGACACCGCTTCCGAAAGTGCCACTAAGTCCAGCTCATTCTTTCCCAAGACCGACTTTGCTCGTCCTTTTCGCAACATTGGCGTGGGCTCTTCGGCCGCTTTTCAAGTGGGACTTCTGCCGTCGGCGCAGTTGGTCCCTGAATCGCGCATCATCCATGGCCTGGCTCTGAGTCTTCCCTGGACCCGCAATGCCTATGTCAGCGGTGTCCAATTGGGTGTGATCAACCAGGTCCGCATACGGATGGATGGTGTGCAACTGGGTGTGGCCAATCTCGGCGGTGATGCCGGCTTCCTGCAGGCTGGTCTCGTCAACAAGGCGCAAGGGCTTTCAGGCTTTCAGATCGGTTTGGTCAACGTATCTGATCACGCTCAAGGTTTGCAAGTAGGCCTGTTCAATTACGCACGGCGCTTGCATGGCGTGCAGGTGGGTTTTATCAATGTCGCTCCCCAAGGAGCCATGTTCCCCGTCTTTCCTCTCGTTAATGGAAGCTTTTAGTATCCCTGCTTGAGAGGCGTCTTTCGTTCCGAGAGATTTACGTCTCTCTTCTTGGCGGTTTGCGGGCTGATTTTGGCAGCACTTCGAATAAATGGGCTTTCTGGAAGTTTGGCATGCTCATCGCATGGATAGAGAATGTCCACTCTTCCGGGACCCCCGCAGCGGGGGGAACAGCCCTTTTTCGTACTGGTCTGCGAACGAACGGGGAACGCGCGGATCGTGCTTCGGCTGCCCGGCGGGGATCCGGGGGGAGTGGGGGAGACAAGGGAAAAGGCCCCGGTCGGAAACGGCCGGGGTCTTTTTGTTGCTGTTGAATTGGCTACCGATTAGTGAGAGAATGAGCCACAATGAAGACTGCACATTCCATTCGATCACTGATCTTTGCAGTTCTTTTGATCGAAGGAGCTGCGATCGGCGTAGGGTTGTGGATTGTGGTCAGCGCCTATCAAAGGGGATTGCCTCTTTCTCTGTCTTGCGCACTGATCGCTTGCGATGCGCTGTTGTTGCTGGCGGCGCTTCTGGGAATCGGCTGGTGGCAACGGCACCGGGAGATGCTGATTCGGGAACGCGAATTGGAAGCCAGTCACCGCGACCAGACCACGGCCATTGAGGAAACGCTGGAAGAGACCAACCAGCGGCTGGTGAGCGAGATCTCTGAGCACGAGCGAGTCCAAGCGGCCCTGGAACGACGAGAAGCGCTGTTGGCGGCCGTGGCGCGGACGCTTTCCATCGTGGCTTCTTTTCGGCACCGGGATCTGACTATCCAGGAGATCCTGGCGCTCTTGGGAAAGGCCACCCAGTCGTCGCGCACCGCCTATTTTGAAGCCGTCGACGATCCGCAATCTTCGCACGCTTCCTTGGCTTGGTCCTGGAGGCGTGAAGATTCCCTTTACCTGCCTGTGGAAGACGACAGCTTCGAGATCCACTGGGCTCCGGACTTCCTGCGCTGGCACGCGTTGCTTTCTTGCGGCATTCCCGTTTCCGGCAGCATGGAGAAATTCGCACCCGCCGAGCGGGAACACTTCCGCAACTGGGATCTGGGAGCCTTCCTGGCGCTTCCGGTGCGCGGTCGGGATCACTTCTGGGGATTCCTCGCCTTCGAGGATTCCGACGCTACGCGGGAATGGGGGACGTTCGAGGTCAGCGCCCTCTCGTCGGTGGCCACCAGTCTTGGGGAGGTCATGGATCGCGAACAGGCCGGCGAAGGCTTGATCAAAGCCAAGGAACAGGCCGAAAACGCCGAGCAGCGCGCGCGCGTCTTGGCGCATGCCGCCGAGGATGCCAGCCGGGCCAAAAGTGATTTCCTGGCTACCATGAGCCATGAGATCCGTACCCCCATGAACGCTGTGATCGGCATGAGTTCGCTTCTGGCCGAAACGGATATTGACGACGATCAACGCGACCTGGTAGAGACGATCCGCTCTTCGGGAGAGGCGCTGCTCGACCTCATCAACGACATCCTCGACTTTTCCAAGATCGAGGCCGGACGCATCGAGCTGGAGACCATTGCTTTCGATCTGCGCACCACAATGGAAGAGACGCTTGATCTGGTGGCCGAGAAGGCGCACGCCAAAGGACTTCAAGTGGCATTGCTGTGGGATCCCTCCTTGCCCGAGCGGGTGGTGGGCGACCCTAGCCGCATCCGTCAGGTACTGCTCAACCTGCTTTCTAACGCCGTCAAGTTTACCCAGAAAGGCGAGGTTTGCGTCCAGGTCCGCTGCGAGATCGACTCCCTGGAAAACGTGCCGCGCACGGTGCGCTTTCGGACCAGCGTCCAGGACACCGGAATCGGTCTCACCCCGGAGCAAAAGGCGCGACTTTTTCAGCCCTTCACTCAGGCAGATTCCTCGACCACGCGGATCTTCGGAGGCACGGGCCTCGGACTTTCCATCTCCAAGAAGTTGGTGGAGCGCATGGGTGGCGAAATCGGTGCCGAAAGCGTCCTTGGGCAAGGTGCCGAATTCTGGTTCCGACTCGATCTCCAGGCGACGTCTGCCTCGGAAAGCGTTCCGGAAGGGACATCCTTGCAAGGGCGGCGCGCCCTGGTCATGGAGACCCACGATCTGGAACGGCGGATGCTGGTACAAATGCTGGAAGCTTGCGGTATGGATGTTGTCTTTGTGGCCGATGCCATGGAAGCTGGGGTTGCTTTGGCGCATGCAGCGGCCGAGACACCGTTCGATGTGGCTATCCTGGAACTTCCCAATGACGCTCAGGAGATGATGCAGACCTTGCAAATCGCCATGGGAACGGTTCCGCCCCGGTTGCTTGCCGTCTCCGGCATCGGACGCAAGGGGGATGCCGCAAGGGCGAAGACTGCCGGTTTCCAAGCTTATCTCGCCAAGCCTGTCAAGATGCAGTTGTTGCGGGGTGCCTTGGAAAATCTCTTGGGAAAGCCTGGGCACGGGCACGTCGGCGAACTGGTGACGCGTCATACCCTGGCGGAACAGGAAGCTCGGGGGCGTTTCCGCATTCTGGTGGTGGAGGACAATCCCGTCAATCAGAAGGTCGTGGTGCGGATGCTCTCCAAGATTGGCTATCGCTGCGACGTGGTCTCCAACGGCTTGGACGCGGTGGTCGCTTGTCAACGTGGCGAGGCCTATCATCTGGTGCTGATGGATTGCCAGATGCCTGAAATGGACGGCTGGGAGGCGACGCGGCGCATCCGGGAGATGGAGGCGCATCGGCAAAGCCTGCGCACCATCATCTTGGCGCTTACCGCCGATGCCATGGAAGGTTCATCGGTAGCCTGCCGCGAAGCCGGCATGGATGGCTTCCTGACTAAGCCCATCAGTTCGTCCCAATTGGCGCAGGAACTGGAGAAGCGCTTGGCGGGGTATGCCTTGCCGCTCTAATGCCACTTACTTGTGCAGAGGGGTAACCTGCGGTGGTCTTTCTGCTGACATGTGGGCGAGGGTTTCGCAATTTTTCTCAAGCTCTTCCAGTTTTTTGGAAAGTACCGTGGTGACTGTCATGATCTTTGCGTCGTGAATGGTCCCATTTTGTACGGCATGCTTTTCCAGGACTTGTGAGAAGTGCTCTATGGATGCTGCGTGCGAACGGACTGCTTCGGCAAGTTGCACGGTCGCTTGGGTGGATTTGGCTGCGCTTCTGATGATGCGCCAGCACAGGATGGCAAAGGCAAGTGCGCCGACGAGCAGGAGAACAAGGAGGATGAGTTCCTTCATGAATCGCCACCTTTGATGGTTGCCTGGGGATGAATTTGCTGTAGACAGATGAATTATACAACCCAAAGATGTTTTACTGCAATTGGCAACTTAATGAATCTTTGCATCTAGGATGCGACTGACGAAATTCGCATCTGTGGATGATCCAGGACTGGACGAACAGCAGAGACTGGGGCGGCGAATGCGCTCGTACCGGTTGCGGAAGGGAATGAGTCAACGTAAGCTGGCGGACGAATTGGACGTTACGTACCAGATGGTGCAGAAGTACGAAAACGGAAAGTCTCGCATTTCTGCGCAGCGTGTCATCCAGATGGCGCGCATATTTGATGTTACCCCTTCGGATTTCATGGCGGATTTTGCTTCCTTGATGGCTGGTGAGGACCATGATCCATTCCCAGGCAGGGATGCCCTTTCCGAGCAAGAACGACGCCTGCTTGCCGCGTTCAACGGCATCGCGAGCCGAGCGCAACGGCATGCGGTTTTGGAGTTGCTCGAGCGCATGGCACGCGGCTAATCCCCGCAAATGTCCGCGGCACGCTACCTTTTCCGCCGCCATGATCGATCTATCCGGAATTCGGCTCGCCTTCGGCGAACGCGACATCTTCAAAAACATCTCCCTGCGTGTGGAGGACGGTGAGCGCGTAGCCCTCTTCGGCATCAACGGCGCGGGAAAGTCCACGCTGCTCAAAATCATCGCCGGATTGGCCCATCCCGACGAAGGAACTTTGGCGCTGGGGCGCGGCGAGACGGTTGGATACCTCTCCCAGGACGCCGCCGAGGCCACCGCCGAATTGGGCGTGAGCGTCTTCGCCTATGCTTGCCGAGCTTTTGAAGAGCTGCAAACGGCCCATTTGCGCTGCGAGGAGATTGAGCACCGCATGGTCGCCATGACCGCTACGGACGAGGAATACGAGGAATACAGCCACCTGCACGACCGCTTGGCGGTTTCCGGCGGCTGGAGCTTTGAATCTCAAACCTCCACGGTGCTCTCGGGGCTTGGTTTCACCGAAGAGATGCAGAGCCGTGACCTGGAAAGCTATTCGGGCGGCTGGCGCATGCGGGCGGCCTTGGCGCAGGTGCTGTTGCGCCGGCCTACGGTCTTGCTTTTGGATGAGCCGACCAACCACTTGGACTTGGAAAGCATCATGTGGTTGGAAAATCACGTGCGCGCCATGCCCGCCACGGTGCTCTTCATCAGCCATGACCAGAGTTTTGTCGACAACCTGGCCCATCGCATCCTGGAGCTGGAACTGGGCACGGTCCGCTCCTGGCCGACACCTTATGCCAAGTTCCGCGCCGAGAAAGAACTTTGGCTAGAGACCCTCAAGAACTCCTACGATAAGCAGAGAATCGACATCGCTCAGGCCGAGCGCTTCATCGAGCGCTTCAAGGCCACCAGCAGCAAGAGTTCGGCTGCCATGAGTCGTCAGAAGCAGTTGGCCAAGGTTGAACGCATCGAGCTGCCCCCCGAAGTCACGCGGGTGGCGCTGCGTTTTCCGCCGCCGCCCGATTCGGGATCCTACCCTTTCGTGCTGCGCGGCGTGGGCAAGGCCTACGACCAGCATCGCGTTCTTTCAGACGTGGACATCTCCATTGCTCGCGGTGAGAAAGTGGCGCTTCTGGGCGTGAACGGCGCCGGCAAGTCGACGCTCTTGCATCTCTTTGCCAAGAAGTTCGCCCCGACCGAAGGCGAACTGCTCTTTGGCGCCAAGACCGAGGTCGGGCTCTTTGCCCAGTACGATGATCTTCCCGAGGAAGACCAGGATCGCCCCATCGGGGACATTCTCTATGACGTGGCCCCCGGAGGAACGCCTCGGGTCAAGATCCGCACCTTGCTTGGGACGCTGCTCTTTTCCGGTGACGATGCCGACAAGCCTTATCGGGTCCTTTCCGGTGGCGAGAAGGCGCGCGTGCGTCTAGGGCTGCTGCTGCTTCAGCCGCACAACGTATTGCTCCTCGATGAGCCGACTAACCACTTGGACCTCGCCACTCGCCAGGCCATGGTGGAGGCTTTGCGCGACTGGCCGGGTACGCTCGTGTTCGTTTCCCACGACCGCATCTTCACGCGCTCTTTGGCGGGGCGCATCTTGGCCGTGGGCGGCGGCCGCGTGGTCGACTGGCCCGGCACCTACGACGAATACTTGGCGGTGGCCACCGACGGCTCGGCGCCGGGGCTGGCTCACCTCGCCGAGGTGGATGCTCATCGCCAGGGGGCTCCCAAGGAGCCCGAGCCAGAGGCTGCGGTTGCGCGGCCGAGCAAGGAGCAGCAGCAGGAAGAACGCCGCCGCAAGCGCCGCATCGACGACTTGGAGCGCAAGGTGGCAAACCTGGAGACGTCGCTTGCCGAACTTGACGAAGAGATGGCGCGCCCTGGGTTCTTTGATGACCACGAGGCTTCGGCGGCAGCTCTTTTGCGCCGCGAAGAACTGGTGAAAGATCAGGAAAAGATCTGGGCCGAACTGGAAACGCTTTTAGCCTAGCCGAGGTCCTCTTCCCAGAGGTGTGCTTCCAGGAAGGCGTCCAGCAAGGCGGGATCAAGGTTGCGGCCCCGTTCCCGTTGCATGATCTCGATAGCTTCCGCTTGGCTGAAGGCCTTGCGGTACGGACGCTCGTGGAGCAGGGCGTCCCACATGTCGGCCAGTGCGACGATACGGGCACCGAGCGGAATGGCTTCTCCGGCAAGGCCGTCGGGGTACCCCGAACCATCCCAATGCTCGTGGTGATGGCACACGATGGCGGTTTCTAGGGCGGAATTTTCTAAGCCCTCGGCGATCGGGTTCTGTTGCGCGTGATGGCGCAGAATTTCCCGCGAAGGAGTGTCCAAGGGGGCTGGGTTCGCGATGATCTCGCGCGAAACGGTGTTCATGCCGATGTCGTGGACTCCGGCGGCGCGTCGGATCTGGTCCAGTTCATCGGCGTCCACCTCCAACATCTTTCCGATGCGTTCCGCCATGTCCGCCACCCGTCGCTGATGTCCATGGAAACCGATGTGGCATTTTTCCCATTCCGCCGAGAGATGGAATAAGCGGGCTTCCATGTCCTGCTCCAGGGAAAGGAAGGCTTGCGAGGAGCGACGCGCGGTGAGGATGGAGAGCGAGACGACCAGGGCAAGCATGCCGGCCGGGGACCAGAGTCCCGTGTGAACCGAGCCCCAGGCGTAAAGGATGTCGTTGACGACGGCCGCCGCGAGCACGGCAAAGCCGAGAAGATAGAGCCAAGCACCCTCGCGACGTCGATAGGCGGCAAGAGCTAAGCGAACGGCCGCGTAGGGGATTACGGCCATGTGCACGACCTGGTAGTACCTGACCGATTCGATGATGAGCTGAGGTGTGGCGGCCAGCACGAAGAAGCTGTATACGATGGCCGAGATCTGGAGGAAATAGAGCGGTTTGCGGGAAAATTCGCGCGGGAAGAGTTCCAGGGAGAACCAATAAACCCACAGGATGATGGTGCCGAAGGTGAGGTATTCCACGCGTAGATGAATGTTCCAGTCGAAGCCGGGCAGCAGCTCGGAGATCGTGACGCAGGTGGTTGCTAGGTGGCGAGCCAGGCTGAAGAGGCAGATCAGCGAAAAGAGGCCGGTGGCCAGGTCGCGGCGGCGGTTCCACCACAGGATGGCAAACTGTAGCGCCATCACGAAAAGGCTGCCGGCCAGGAAGTCGTTGAATCCCCGGTAGTGCTCATCCTCGCGCACCACGATGCTTGCTTCACCTAGTTCCAGTGGGCGGGTGATGCCCTTGTAGAGCAGATGGAAATGCGACGCTTCGATGAGCAGCTCGTGTTTCCCTGGACTGGTGCGCAAAAAGACGGGGCGGCTGGTGAAGATGGGGAAGCTGCTGAGGCTGGATGTCCCGAAACGGCCAAGACCTCCCTGCGGGATTCCGTCTAAACTGACCTGCAGGGCGTAGCTGGAGGGGCGGACCGGTCGGATGGCCAGGAGCGGTGGGACGTCGGGAGGGAGTAACAGCGTGAGGCGGTAGCTTCCGATCTTGGACACCGTGTCGTTGCGCGTATTTTTCCCCCAGGATCCGGGGATGTAGACGGTATCTCGCGATGCCGCCTGGGCCGGATTCAGGGCGATTCCCGGCTGATAATGCCAAATTCCGTCCAGGCGCAACGGGCCTTGCCGGAAGTCCCAGCCGCGCGCGTCCAGGGTTCCCTGGAGAACGTGCGGCGGTGCCGCCTGAAGGAGGCCGATCGCCCCGAGAAGCAAAATGAAGAAGCGTGTCATTTGAAGTCCGCTCGCTAATGTGCGAAACTTCTCGCCGGTGTCTGTACGACTTTTAGAAGCGGTGTCCGAGTTCTACGTAGAAACCGAAGTCTAGGAACTGCAGCGTCGAGGGAATGCGGATGGCTCCATGCGCTCCGGCCTCAGCGGAAAGTCCACTGAAACCTTCTGGCTCGTATCTGCCTCCGGTGCGCAAGTCCAGTCCCACGTACTTCCAGAAGCTGGGTTTGTGGCCGTCTTCCTTGAACTTCTCGATTCCGAAGATTATGCCTGTGGTGCTGACCATCACGACGTCGGTGGAACCCAACCGCTTCTGGTAGCCCTTGCCGCCTTCGACTTCGCCGACCCACACGTCGGAGTAACCGTCCATGTCGGGGTCGCGGATGCGCACGCCGACCCAGAACTCCGGATTGAGCCCGGTTTCTGGTTCGTGGTAGAAGATCGCCCGCACGCCGGTGCCGTAACCGGATTCGCCGATGGTCTGGGAGGCGTGGATCAGGGTGCGAGAGACCGATTGCGGCTTGACTCCGCTGGTCTTGAGGGCATTGGTCCAAGGGTCCGGGTCAGATCCCACTTCGCCGATGCCGGCGAGCGGCGGCATATTGTTCCAGTCCTGGTCGAGAATTCCCTGCAGCGCCGTGCGGAGGCAGGTGCGCAGCAATGCGGCTTGGTTTGCTGGTAGGTTCGGCCCTTCGCGCACGAGGCTCGCCTCGACGAGCTTGCCGCGCCATTTTTTGTCGGCGGAGACCACCCTCAGGCGCACGAGGGCCCTGGCTGCGGCGGGGTTGGTGGTGGGGATGGTCCAGCTCTCGAAGGAGGCGATCTCGACGCGCAGTCCGATCACGCTGTCGCTGGAGGAGGGAGGAAACCACAGGTCCAGCTGCCGCTTGACTTCCTGGTCCACTGGGTCGTTGGCCCACAACCACGAGCGTTCCTGGGAAGGACCGGCACTGGAAGAGCCCAGGAGACGGGAATTGTCTCGGCTCAGTTGCCGCATGTCTGTCACTGAAAGGAAACGGAACTTGCCGCGGGAAACGACCATGGAGTCGTCTCGGCTGTAGAGCGAAGTGGAAAAGACCTGGGCGTAATTGGACTTGCCGCCTTCTTCAACAGCTTGGGCTAGAACGGCAGCGACAAGGAGCGCCACAGCCCAGCATGGCCGGGGAAGGTGACGGTTTGACCCGAAGGCGGCTTGAAGGACGTCTCGCATGTTGGAACTTTTAAGCAATGAGCGTACCAGTATGAAACTCAAGTTCAGAAAAGCAAAAAGCATTTCTGCATATCGAATTTCTGGCGAGGTAGAACGGTTTCGCGCCGCGTGTGGACAAAAAATTCCCTCTGATGGCAAAAAGTTCCCGCAAAGGCCGGATAGCCTGGCGATGCTATCTTCCACATGGCCGTTCCGAAAGGAGGGCAGCCCGATGCCGGAAGAAGCGACAGCCATAAAAATGCACCTGCGAAGGCTGACGATGCTCGTGGTCTTGGCCATTTCTGCCGGCATGGCCGGTGATGGTGCGGTTCGCCAATTTTCCCTCTATGCTGATCACAAAAGCCATCGCGTCGATGACCTCATCACCATTGTGGTGGATGAGCAGAATGTCGCCACCGACAACGCTCAGACGCGCACCAAGACGGAAAGCAAGGGACATGTCGACTCGCGCAAGGGCAAGGGCGTGGCAAAGCCCGTCCCCAGCGCCAAGGCCGATGCTGATCTTGAGTCCAAGTTCAATGGCGACGGCAAGACCGGACGCAACGGCAGCATGACGGCAGTGGTGAGTGCGCGAGTCCTTTCCGTGCTGGCCAACGGCGATCTCGAAGTGGAGGGCTCCAAGGAGGTCGTGATCAACGACGAGACGGCGCTCCTCACGATTTCCGGCATCGCTCGGCAGGAGGACATCGACGCCAACAACAGCGTTCGTTCTAGCCGCTTGGCCAATGCCCGCATTGCTTATTCCGGCCAAGGCTCCGTTTCCGGCGCCCAAAGTCCTGGCGTGCTGGCGCGCCTTTTCGACTGGCTGTTCTAAGGGGGCGTCAACGCGAAAGGCCTTTCCGTCTGGAAAGGCCTTTCTGTTTCGCGCTGCGCTTTGAGACGCCGATCAGGCGCTGATGGTGAAGGTCGAGTATTCGCGAACGACGATGTCGGGTTCCTGGTCGTCGCTTTCGGGAATCGAGGATGGCCCTTGCGAATAGGCTTGGGAATCCATTCCCTCCGCCGTGTTCCGCGTCCTTGCGGTGGCGTATTCGTTCGGCCAGGCTCCCTCGTTTGCCTGGAGCGGGGCGAGGCTCACACGTTGTCCCTGGCCACCGGGGCGGATACCGCCGTGGAGGTCGGAGCTGTTGCGATTGGTGCCGCTGTGGTCGCGGTTGCAGCTGCTTGAGGCGTAGGATTCTTGCTGGCGTTGTCCAGGATGCTCGCGAAGTCCTTGCCTTCCTTGGCTGCGGGACGTCGCGGCTGAACGGCTCCGGCCTGCGGCCGATTCGCTGCGGAGATATTGCTGACGCTCATGTATGACTCCTTTGTCGAGTGCGGATTTGACAGTTTCGGGTTCGCACGCTATCCCGTCGCAAGGATTCATAGCGACATCCGGGCCAAATTTCCTGAGAGCAAAATGCGGTTGTTCTGCCCGCATCTCATGCGGCAGGAACTGCCTGGCGGAAGAGTTTGCCGCGGCCTTAATTTGTCATCGGACGAGGGAGGCTACCTTTGGAAGATGCCATTTCATTCCTGCCAGGACTTCGTGGCCTTCGACCTGGAGACCACCGGCCTCGACTTTAAGAGCGAGGAAATCATCGAGATCGGCGCCGTGCGCGTACGCGAGGGAAAGGTCGAAGAGACTTTTTCTCGTGTGGTTCGCGCGGCTCGTCCGGTCACGGCCTTTCTCACCTCCCTGACCGGCATCACCGCTGCCGAGGTGGCCGAAGGGGGCGATCCGGCTGAGGCTCTGACGGAGTTCTTCGCCTTTTGCGGTGACCTTCCTCTTGTGGCTCACAACAGTTCCTTCGATCTCCATTTTCTGGAAAAGACCTCTCAGGCCGCCGGCTTGACCCGACCTGCCGTGGCCTGTTTCGACACGCTGCTGGGAGCTAGGACCGTTTGGCCGTGGCTTCCCACCCACAAGCTCGAATCGCTGGCAGAGACCTTCACTTTGGATGGCTCGGCCGAGCCGGCCCATCGCGCGAGCAACGACGCCCGCGTGGCGGCGGCGCTTTTCCTGGAGATTCAGCGCGAGATCGAGCGCGTCGAGGCCGACGAGCCCGAGACGCTGCGCGGCTGGTGCTGGGTGCTGGATGGCAGCACTTCTCCTTGGAAACAGATTCTGTCATGGGATGGCGGCCCCTTGCCGCGCCTAGCGCTTTCGCCGCGTCCTGAAGACTTCCCGCGCCTGGGGCCGACCCGCGACGCCGTGGTTTCTTCTGAGGATCTGGAAGCCGTATTTGCTCCCGATGGGGCTCTCGCCAAGGCCATGGAGGCCGTCGAGGCCCGCCCCGAGCAGGTGGCCATGGCGCGCGAAGTGGCCGAGAGTCTAGCGAAGGACCAGATTCTGGCGGTCGAGGCCGGGACTGGAACCGGCAAGACCTTGGCCTATCTGGTGCCTGCGGCCCAGTGGGCCGTGGCGGCCCATGATCGCGTGGTGGTCTCGACGGCCACCCGCACATTGCAAGGGCAGCTCTTGGAAAAAGAGCTGCCGCTGCTTGCCAAGCTGGTGCCGGAGGTGCGCACCGCGGTGCTCAAGGGACGCTCCAACTACCTGTGCGTGCGCCGCTACCTGGAGCACCTGCGCGATCCGTCCCGCCTGGAGGGCGCCGAGCGCGAGCAGTTCCTGCCGCTGGTGCGTTGGGTCGGACGTACCCTCACTGGTGACATTGAGGAATGCCACGGCTTTGCCCGCGAGCGCCAGGCTACGCTCTGGAACCGGCTCTGCAGCGATGCCCGCGCCGCCATTCCGCCGCGCCATCCGCTCTTCCGGGAGTGCTTCTATCAGGCCGCCCGCCGACGCGCCGAAGGGGCGCACATCTTGGTGGTAAACCACGCTTTGCTGCTTTCCGATGTGCAGCTCGACTTCGCGCTGCTGCCAAGCTATGAGCGTCTGGTGGTCGACGAGGCGCATCACCTGCCCGCCTCGGCCCACGAACACTTCGGAAGGGCCTTGGGCATGAACCGGCTGCGGCTGGTGCTGCATTCGCTTTCTGATACCAACACGGCGGGAGCTGGCCTCTTGGGCGCCTTGGAAAAGGCTTCGGATCTTCCCGCCTCGCTTGCCGAGCGCTTGCCTGCCGTGGTCGATGACGTGCGCGGTGCCGAGAAGGCCTTCCACAAGTTCCTGCAGAAGCTCTCCGAGAAGGCCGGTCGTCGCAACGCCGACGTGCGCTTGCGCTACCGCGACGCTGTTCCGGCTCAGTGGGGAGTGGATCCTCAGGCCGCTTTCGCGGGGCTGGATCTGCTTTGTCAGGATCTGTCTTTATTGCGCCAGGACCTCGAACTCTGGCCGGTGGCCGCCGAACGCGGCTGGCTGGGGGATCTCGACGCCGCCCTGGACGGACTCCAGACGGTGCGCCGCGATCTTTCCGCCCTGTGCGACGCCGCCGATCCCGAGGAAGTTTACTGGCTCGACGACTACCACAATCCCATCCGCCTGCAGCTGCGCTCGTCGCCGGCCGACGCCGCCACGCTGCTTTCGGAAAAGCTCTACAAGCCCTTGCGCACTCTGATCTGCACCTCTGCCACTTTGGCGGTGCGCAAGCGCCTGGATTACTTCGCCCACAAAGCGGGACTCGACCTGCAGGATCTTGAGCGCACGCGGGCAGCCTTCCACACCAGTCCCTTCTCGCTGCGCACCCAGGCCAAGGTGGTGGCGGCGGGCTGGCTCCCTAAGCCCAATCTTCCTGACGCGGGCGCGGCTCTGATCGAGGCTTGGCGGGTCTTGGCGCTGCCGCTGAAGGTGCGCACCTTAGGACTCTTCACCTCCGAGCGCGCCCTGCGCGAGACGCGCGAGGCGCTGCAGGAAGACTTCCTGCGCGAAGGCCGGCTGCTCCTGGCCCAGGGCGTGGACGGCTCGCGAGATGCTCTCTTGACGCTTTTCCGCCGCACTCCCGGTGCCGTGCTCTTGGGGCTCGACAGCTTCTGGGAAGGCATCGATCTTCCCGGCAAGGAACTCGAATTGCTGGTGATCAACCGGCTGCCGTTCCCGGTTCCGAGCGATCCCATTCTCTCGGCGCGCACCGAGCGCGTGGAGGCCGAAGGGCATTCGAGCTTTGCCGAAGTCTTTCTGCCTGAGACCTGGCTCAAACTGCGCCAAGGCGTGGGACGGCTCTTGCGCCGCAAGGATGACCGCGGAGCCATCTTGGTGCTGGATAGCCGCGTGGTGCGCGAGCGCTACGGCAACATGATCGCTGAGGCTTGGGAGGGGGGGCAGCTTGCCGCCAAGACTCCGGAAGAGGCGAAAGTGGCACTGGAGGAATGGTTCCAACAGGCGTGATGTGTGATGCGCAAAACGGTCGCTGCCGCTAGTTCAAAATGCTACCCTTGGCCTTAGATGGATATTCCAAACCTGGCCATCCTGACGGCTCTTGCCGTGTTCTTGCTGGCGTTGCATGTCGCCGGCGCGATTGTCGTCCTGCGGACATTGCGTACGGCCGCCCATCACATGGCGCGGCTAGAAGAACTTGTCGGGCTGGAAAATGGACTGCTGGAGCACGAACGCAAGCGCTCCGAGGTCTTTGCGCCGGTGGCGGTGACGCCAAAGGGCGCTGGCGAAGCGGTGCTTTCGGAATCAGCTGCCTCTCAGGCCTTGAAAGCCATGTTTGGGCAGCAGGGATGAAGGGGATCTAGTTGCGTAAGGGACGACTTGTGGTGTTTTCGGCGCCTTCCGGGGCGGGCAAGAGTACGCTGATCCAGGCGGCCATGAAGGCCTACCCGCAGTTGCGCTATTCTGTCTCGGCCACCTCTAGGACCCCTCGGCCCGGGGAAATTGACGGCGTCCACTACCACTTTCAGACTCGCGAGGCTTTTCAGGCCATGATCCTCGACGAGGAACTGGCCGAGTGGAACGAGGTTCACGGCAACATCTACGGCACCCCGCGTCCTTTCCTGGAAGCCTGCATGGCCCGCGGTGAGCATGTGCTCCTGGACCTTGACGTCTTCGGCAAGCGCCGCTTCGACGCCACCTATCCCGACAATCTCGGCATCTTGGTGTTACCCCCAAGCCTCGATGAACTGGAACGCCGCCTGCGTGGACGTGGTACCGAGAGCGAGGACAAGGTCCGCTTGCGCCTGAAGAACGCCCGCGATGAGCTCGATGAAGCCGAGCGCGGACGCTTCGAATACCGTATCATCAACGACGATATCGCACGTTCCACCCGTGAGCTCCTGGGAATCCTGGAGCGCGAGTTGGATTTGGGCAAGACTTCAATCCTGTAAGAGGAGATTCGCAACGATGCAGAAAAAGATCCTCGGCATGATCATGGCTGGTGGCCAAGGTTCGCGCCTGCAACCCCTTACGAGCGAGCGTGCCAAGCCGGCCGTCCACTTCGGCGGCAAGTACCGCATCATTGATTTCGTCCTGAACAACTTCGTGAACTCGGGGATCTACAAGATCAAGATCCTGACTCAGTTCAAGTCGGATTCGCTGAACCGCCACGTCTCCTCGGCCTGGAACCTTTCGCGCACCCTGGATCAGTACGTAGACCTGGTGCCGGCTCAGATGCGCACCGGCACCGACTGGTACCGCGGCACTGCCGACGCCATCTACCAGAACGTGAACCTCATCACCGACGAGCGTCCCGACATCGTGCTGGTCTTCGGTGGCGACCACATCTACAAGATGGACGTCACCCAGATGGTGCAGTTCCATCTGGACAAGGGCGCCCTCTGCACCGTTTCGGCCATTCCCGTGCCCATCGAGGAAGCCACCGAGTTCGGCGTCATTGAGGTGGACGACGATGGTCGCATGATTGGCTTTGAAGAGAAGCCCGAGCGTCCCAAGCACATGCCCGGTCGCCCTGGCTGGGCCCTCTGCTCCATGGGCAACTACGTGTTCCACTCGAAGTTCCTGGTGCGCGAGCTGCTCGCCGACTCCCAGAACAATACGGCCCACGATTTCGGCAAGGACATCCTCCCGAACATCTACCCGCATTATCCTGTCTACATCTACGACTTCACCCAGAACCGCATCTCGGGCGAGGACCAGCGCGGCTACTGGCGCGACGTCGGAACCATCCAAGCCTTCTACGAGGCCAACCTCGATCTCTGCGCGGTGTCTCCGACCTTCAACCTCTACAATCCCAAGTGGCCGTTGCGCACCATCAATTGGAACGCCGCTCCCGCCAAGTTCGTGTTCAACGAGCAGGCCGGCGATCCGCCGCGTCGCGGCGCCGCCATGGATTCGGTGGTCTCGGACGGCTGCATCGTCTCGGGTGGCACGGTGGAGACTTCGGTGCTCTCGCCGCACTGCTTCATCCACTCGTGGGCGCATGTGCAGGAATCCATCCTTTTCCCCGGCGTGCAGGTGGGACGCTATGCGCGAGTTCGTCGTGCCATCGTGGAAAAGGATGTCTACATTCCGCCCGGCGTTCAGATCGGCTACGACCTGGAGCTCGACGCCAAGCGTTTCGAGGTGACGGAGGAAGGCATCGTGGTGATTCCCAAGGGAACCGTGATTCCTCCAGAATACAACTGAACGCCTGGGCCTCTAGAAACCGTTCCTTATCTCTGGAAGATACCGATGAAGCTTGAATCCAGCATCTTTCGCGAAAATGACATTCGCGGCTTGGTGGAGACCGAACTTGGCGACGATGCCGTCTACGCCATCGGCCGCGCCTACGCCACCTTGCTTACGGAAGCCGGCGGTCGTGCTTGCGCCGTGGGCATGGACGTGCGCACCTCGGGCCCCCGCATCAAGGCCACCTTCATTCGCGGCGTGCGCGACGGTGGTGTGCATGTGACCGACCTGGGAGCCGTCACCACTCCGGTGGCCTACTTCGCCGCCTTCCAGCTGCCGGTGGATGGCTCGGTGATGATCACGGCGAGCCACAACCCCAAGGAATACAACGGTTTCAAGCTGGGCATCGGCCAGACCACCATCCACGGTGAAGACATCCGCCGCGCCTACGAGATTGCCGCTAGCGGCGAGTGGAGCAGCGGCGAGGGCGGTTATCGGTCCTACGACCTGAACGCTGACTACTGCGCCTGGTTCAAGTCGCATTTTGCCTTCGGCAAGAACGGCAAAAAGCCGCGCGTGGTCTTCGATCCGGCCAATGCTGCTGGTGCCCTTTTCTGCCATACCCTGCTTGCCGAGCTCGGCTGCGATCTTATCCCGCTCTACTGCGAAGTGGACGGCAACTTTCCCAACCACCATCCCGATCCGACGGTGGAAAAGAACCTTACGGCCCTCAAGGCCAAGGTGCTGGAGACGGGAGCCGACATCGGCATCGGCTTCGACGGCGACGGCGATCGCATCGGCGTGGTGGACGACCTCGGACGCATGGTGATGGGCGACATCCTCACCCTGGTGCTGGCCCGCGAGATCCTCAAGGAAAAGCCCGGTGCCCCCATCGTCTTTGAGGTCAAGAGCTCGCTTGCTCTGGTGGAAGGCCTTCAGAAGGCCGGTGGGCAGCCGGTGATGTGGAAGGTCGGGCATTCCCTCATCAAGAAGAAGATGAAGGAGCTGGGCGCGCCGCTGGCTGGCGAGGTCTCGGGCCATATGTTCTTCGCCGATCGCTATTACGGCTACGACGATGCCATGTACGCCGCCTGTCGTCTCTTGGAGATTCTCGATCGCGGTGGACACAAAATGTCGGAATTGCTTGCCGACGTACCTTTTTATCCGAGCACCCCGGAGATCCGGGCCCAGTGCGAATCCGACGCCGAGAAGTTCCGCATCGCCAAGACGGCAGCGGAATACTTCAAGAAGAACGGCGAATGCCTGGACATCGATGGCGTGCGCATCCTCTATCCTGACGGTTGGGGACTGGTGCGTGCGTCCAACACCCAACCTGATCTGGTGCTGCGTTTCGAGGCTCGTACCCCTGAACGTGTGGCCGAGATTCGCGATTCGGTGCTGGCCAAGCTTTCGGAATTTGGTCGCATCAAGGTGGACGCCGGAGCCTGAGACTTTCTTGCCGTGCCTCTTCCTTGGGCACGGCAGGGATTGCCGTCTGGTCCTGTGAGATGAGATGAAAATCCTGCAGAAGGATGAAAAGGCCGACCTTTAATGGGTTGGCCTTATTTGTGCTTAACATGCAGACATGACGCAGACGACCCGGTACGAAAATCAAGAAGCAGTAAATACGGCCATGACCGACCTCCAGGATCTGCAAGTGATGCTGGAGCGAGCCACCGCCTTAGTTGCCGAAGGCGATATTCTCCAGGCGCACAAGGTGGTGGAGGATGCTTGGCGGATCTATCGTGATTACCGCCTGAAGCCGATCCTGGACGGATTGACGCGCGCGAGCCGCACGACAGTCGCCTCGACTCCGGCTTCACAGAGCTATGAAGGCTTGGCTTTAGGGCACTGGTGTGATCCGGAAGGCAATCGTTGGTTGTTGTCTCTGCCGTGGAGTGTGGCGTGAAACGTCTCTCATTACGAAAGACGAACTTCACCGTTGCGAGCTTGGCATGGGAAATGCTTTAATTTTTACTGTTGATCCCACTCGGTGTGCAGGCAAAATCCAGATCGGATTTTTGCTGCTGCCTTGGTTTGTTTTCCCGGGGAGACTGCCTTGAGTGCCGCAAGAATCCTTGTCGCCATGGGAACCCGCCCCGAGGCCATCAAGCTTTGTCCGCTGGTGAAGCGTCTTCGTGAGGATGTGGAGCGCTTTCGCGTGCACGTGTGCGCTACGGCCCAGCACCGCGAAATGCTTGATGGTGCCATGGCGCTCTTTGAGGTCCGCCCTGATTCGGATCTCGACCTGATGCTTCCGGGCCAAGGCCTCAACACGCTTTTGGCAAGATTGATCGCGGCTTTCGACCCGATTTTGGATTCTGTGCGCCCCGATTGGGTGCTGGTCCAAGGGGACACCACGACGGCAATGGGATGCGCCATGGCGGCGTTCCATCGCGGCATTCGCGTCGGCCATGTGGAGGCGGGATTGCGCACCGGAGATTTTCAGGCTCCCTTTCCCGAGGAATTCAACCGCCGCGTCGTTGCCCTCTGTGCCGACCTCCATTTCGCCCCGACCCGGCGCGCCGCCGACAACCTGCTGCGAGAAGGCGTGCCGTCCCAAAACGTGACGGTTACGGGCAATACCGTGGTGGATGCGCTGAATGCGTTTGCACAGCGTCCCTGGACCACTCCCGCTTGCTTGGAAGGTCTCGACGACGGTCGTCCGCTGGTGCTTGTCACGGCGCATCGGCGCGAGAGCTTTGGCGAGCCGATGGAGCACATCGTCCAAGCTGTGTCCCGCCTGGCCGCCAGCCATCCCGATCACACCTTCGTGCTGCCGGTGCATCCCAATCCCGCGGTGCGAACGGCCGTGGAAGCCGGCCTTGGCGAGGTTGCTGGAGTCCATCTGGTGCCGCCCCTGGCCTACCTGGATCTGGTCCAGGTGCTGCGGCGATCCCGCATTGTTTTGACAGATTCCGGTGGCATTCAGGAAGAGGCCCCGGCCTTGGGAGTGCCTGCCCTGGTGCTGCGCGAGGTCACGGAACGTCCCGAGGGCGTCGAGTCCGGCAACGCCATCCTGGTTGGGACGGACGAAGAGAAGATCGTCTCCCAGGCCGGCCGGCTGCTGGATGATCCCGAGGCCCGCCGGGCGATGGCGGAGATCGCAAACCCCTACGGCGACGGATGCGCCTGTGAGCGCATCCGGGACGCCTTGCTCGAAAGGATGGAACGGCAATGATCGAAGCTGCCTTGCGCTGGGTGCGGGAGAACTCCTTGCCCGGTTCCGGAATCGTCATCACCTCTCGGCAGCGGGTCAGTTACGCGGAGGTCAGCGGCTACTTCATGCCGACCCTGCTTGCGACGGGCGAGACTGCGCGTGCCCTGGACTACGCCAAGTGGCTGGTGCGGACCCAGAAGTCCGACGGCTCGTTTGGCGGCGGCGGCGCATCGCAGAGCTTTGCCTTCGACACGGCCCAGGTGGTCCGCGGCTGGACGGCGGCGCTTCAGCAGCTTCCTTCCCTGGAGGCGCCCCTGCGCCGGGCCTGCGACTGGCTATTGGCCTCGGCAGAAACTTCGGGACGGCTTCCGGTGCCGGCTGCCGGTGGAGCTTGGTCCCTCGGCGTCCATGGCGAAGTGAGCGAAGCCATCCACCTGTACTGCCTCGGGCCGCTGCTGCGTGCCGGAGAGATATTGGGCGAGCGGCGCTATGTCGAGTTCGCGCAGCGCGCGGCCGACTGGTACTGCCGGCTGCCGGAATTTGGGAACTTTCGGGTACCGGGAAGGTTGTCGCACTTCCACGCCTACGTGATGGAGGCCTTGTGCGAACTCGATCGGACAGATCTTGCCCGCAAGGGAATGGACGCCATGCGCGCCTTCCAGCAGGACACCGGCGCCGTCCCCGGATACCACGATGTCAAGTGGATCTGCACCACGGGCCTTGCGCAGTTGGCGCAGGTCTGGTACATGCTGGGTGACATCGCTCCGGCCGATGCTGCCTTGGACTTTCTCGGTCAGCTCCAGAACGCCTCGGGAGGGTTCTTCGGATCCGTGGGCCCTGGTGCCGACTATTTCCCCGGCGAGGAGATCTCGTGGGCCTGCAAGTACGCCATCGAGGCACAGGTCCGTCGGATCGGCGCGGCCTTCGACAAGAGCGTCGGCGAGTACTCGCTTGAGGTCGATCCGGCTGACGGCCGCGTCCAAGCTGTTCTCTCGGCGCTGGGTGAACTGGATGGCAAGCGGGTCCTGGACGCCGGTTGCGGCTCTGGTCGTTACCTGCGCCTGCTGGCGCGGCGCTTTCCTGGTGCATCCCTTTCCGGTTGCGACTTATCTCCCGCGATGCTTTCGCGGCTTCCCGAGGCGGTCGACAAGCGGCAGGGAACGCTGCTTTCGCTGCCGTATCCCGACGGCTCCTTCGATGCCGTGCTGTGCGTCGAGGCCTTGGAGCACTGTCCCGATCCGGCCCGCGCCTGCCGCAAGATGGCGCGGCTCCTGGCGCCGGGAGGACGGCTCGTGGTGATCGACAAGGACGTGCGCCTCGAAGGGGTGCTGGCCACTGAAGCGTGGGAACGCTGGTTCGCTTCCGACGAGGTGGTCGGCTGGCTTTCCGAGGCCGGACTGGATGCCCGCTGCCGGCCGGTAGCAAGTCCGGCGAGCGCTCCGGAAGGACTGTTTCTGGCCTGGTCCGGTACGCGTGTAGATCACTCCGCGCCGCTTCCAGCTCCTGTGCCGAGCCCAAGGCCGGTGGCGTCCGAGACCTTCCCTGCCCGGCTGGGCATGGCGCACGCCGGTGGCGTCAACTTCTATCGGACGGAATTTGTCGACGAATTCAACCGGAAGCTGGTCGAGGCTTGCCGCCGCGACGACCGTTCCTTCGTGGAAACAGCCCTCTTCGAGCAGGATCACGGGCATCCGCAGCTCTACGACGACGAGAGGTTCGAATGCCGCTTCGGCATGCAGGAGATCTTCGATGCCTTTCGGGGCAAGCGTCCCCGCATCGTCTTGGACGTGGCTTGCGGAAACGGCGAACTGCTCGCCAGGCTCCGGCAGGAAGGCCACGAGGTCTTCGGTATCGACGTCAGCCGGATCCGGGTCGAGGGGCTGCGCAGCAAGATTCCCACCGTCCAGACGGCATTTTCGGAAGCGATTCCACTTCCTTCTGGAAGCTTCGACGCCGTGATCGCCCAGGAGTGCCTGGAGCACGTGATGGACCTCGACCGCTCTCTGCGGGAGATCTGCCGGCTGCTCAAGCCCGGCGGGCTGCTTTTCTGCCAAGTGCCGCTGGGAAGCTTCGCCGATGGCCGGAACCATGTCCGGCTCTTCGACGAAGAGCTGTTGCGCTGGGCCTGCCAGGAAATCGGCATTGCCGTGCGGTCGGTTCGCGTGATTCCCTATCTGGTCGGGGAAAAGCCCAGCAACCTTTCCCTGGTGGGAGTGAAGGGCGCAGATTCCTGACCTTATGACAGATCTTGACTTCTACATTCCCGAGCGGTCCTGGGTGGCTGAAACAGGAGACGATTCCTATGCGCTTCGATGAAAACGTGTTGAACGAGAAGGTCCGCAACCTCGACCTCGTGCTACGGCAGCCTGGCCTGATCGATCGCGCCCTGGACGCCATGCTGGGAAGCCGCTCGCCCGTCTCTTGGGAGATTGTGCCGCGTCCCTGGAGCCCTGGCGGCGGAGCCACCTTGGTGCGGGTGCATGCCGGGGCAGATCGCCTGTTCCTGAAGATCAAGAGTCTTCGCGTGGGCGTCGAAAGTCTTTTGGAGTGCGAAAATACTGCGCCTCAGGTGCCTTCGCTCCTCAACGAGCAAAATTACCTGGAACGCTTGGCTGGCGATCCGCGGGTTCCACGCGTAGAAGGCTCTGTGCAGTTGGATGGCTTTGCCTTCCTGCTCCTAGAAGAACTCACCTCCTCGGCCACCTGGCTGGAGGTGGCATCGGCGGAAGCGATCTTGAAGGCCTGGGAAGATCTCGCGGGCCTTGCTCGCAAGCTCCATTCCATGGGGCTGGTGCATACCGACATTCACGAGGGCAATGTCCTCTTCCGCGGCGACCAGGCGGTGCTCTGCGACTTCGAGGAATGCCGCAGCCTGGAGCAGAATCTGCCTTTCGAGGAATCCCTCGATGCGGTCGGAGAAAATCGCTTTGGAGATGTGGGCGATATGCCTACGGTCGCCGGAGCCCTGCCGGGCAAGACCTGCCTTTCGCGTCTGCGCAAGGTCTGGCGCGCGGCCATGATCCGCAATCTTCCGGATCTCCTGAAGCAGTGCAATTTTGACAGTTCCTGCCCTTTCCTGAACGCCCTGGACCACGGCAAGGACGACCGCATTTACCAGTCCATCGCGGTGGACGGGTTGGTCGTGTCGGGGCAGCGGCCCGTCGAAGACCGGCGCATCCCGTTCCTGCTGAAGTGCTTTTCGGAGCTGATGGGCGGCCCTTTCACCCACCTGGACGTAGGCGCCAACCTCGGTCGATTCAACATCGAGTTGGCCCGCAGCGGCAAGGTGCGACGCAGCGTCGGCGTGGAGGCCTTCGAGCGCTACGTGGCCCTCGGGCGCTGCTTGGCCTTCTTGGACGAAGTGGAAGATAAGGTCGAGCTCTACGCGGCCGAGTGCGGCAACGACCTCATTTCTTCGCTGGTCGAGCCGGGATCGATCGACTGCGTGACGATCTATTCCGTCTACCATCACATTCATGACAAGCAAACCTTCCTGTCTGATCTTCGCCGTCTGGCGCCTCGCCACATCCTCTTCGAGATGCCGGTGCAGCCGGAGTGCTACGAGGGACGCAGTTGGCAGGAGGAGCTGGACCGCATCCGCGAGGCTTTAGGATACGGCCCCTGGACGCAGGTTGCCGTCAGCGAAGACTACCAGCGTCCGGTGGTGCTGATGTCCCAGGTGGTGCCTTCGACGCCGCGCTGCGAGCCGGTCTTGTCGTCCGCAAGCGCCCTTGTTGTCGGAAACGGACGCCGGCCCAAGGTCTCGATCGTCCTCCCGACCTACAACCATCTCTCCTTCCTGCCGCGCGCCATCGAGAGCGTGTTGGCGCAGACCATGGATGACTACGAGCTGATCGTGGTCGACGATGGATCCACCGACGGAACCGGGGCGTGGCTCGATTCACTGTCGCACCCGCGCCTGCAGGTCATCCACCAGGAGAACGCCCGCCTGCCCTCGGCGCTCAACCGGGGCTTTGCCCAGGCGCGCGGAGAATTCCTGACCTGGACTTCGGCCGACAACCTGCTGGCGCCCGCCTTTCTGGCAACGCTAGTGGCGGCCCTGGAATCGCGTCCGGATGCGGTGATGGCCGTAGCTGGGCACTCGTGGATCGGCCCTGACGACACCATCGAGGGCGTTCATCGCAGACAGGATTTGTCTCCGGTGGCCTTTCTCACGGCCAATCCGGGCATTGCGGCGTTCCTCTACCGCCGCACGGCGCGGGCCGTGCGGGATGGATACGACCCCAGCCTGGAAGGCGCCGAGGACTGGGACATGTGGCTGCGGCTGTCGCAAGAAGGCGCGGTGCTGCGGGTTCCCGACGTCCTCTACCACTATCGTCGCCACGGCGACAGCATGACCGTGCGCAAGCAAGAGCAGGTGGCGCGTGCCAGCCGGGAGGTCTTTGCCCGGGCTTTTGCTCGTTCGCAAGGGTTGAGCGACCCGTGCTGGTTCCCTGCCCTGGAGTCGTGCCGCGACCGAGAGAAGGCCGTGGCGGACGCTTTCTGGGACTTCGGCGTGCGCCTCGCCCTGTCGCCTTCGGCTTCTGACGCCTTGTCCTTGGAAGCCCTGGATCGCGCGCTGGCGATCTCCGAACATCCTCAATTGCTGGTGGCCAGGATTTTGGCCGGCATTCGCCGTGGCGATACGGCGCCCACGATCCAGCGGCTGCTGGAACGGCTCTCGCAGATGGGTGAGCAGCCCCGTTCGGCCGCCTCGCAGATCGCCGAGATCCTCGCGGGCGGGGACGCTTCGCCGCTGCTGCGGTTTGTCCTTCCGCGTCCAGGGCGTGCCAGCGAATATATCCGCCGCACCGAGGAATGGGCGGAAGCGAGGACCTGGAAGCCCCGGGAGTTTTTTTTTTCAGCACCAGCCAAGGGACGGTGCGATGACGATGCCATAGCTCTTCTCGAGGCTGTCCAGAAGGATCTAGAGGCCGGCCGCTTTGAGGCGGCGCTCGCCGGCATCGAGCGCGTGCGGGGGGCTCGCGGCGTGGATGCCGAGGCGCTTCTGGAGAAGGTCCGGACGCTTCAGAATTGTCGCCGCCGTGCCGAGGCGCCCGCGGCTCTGGCTCCATTGCTGGATCGTGCCGAACGAGAATTGTCTGAAGGCAAGAATGATGCGGCACTGGAGACGCTTCGCCAGGCCGAAGCCGAGGCTCCGCACTCGCTTGTGGTGGTCAATGCCATCGCCTGGCAGTTTGCGAGCCAAAATCGCCTTTCTGAGGCCCATGCCGAGTACATCAAGGCCGCCCAAATTGCTCCCAAGGATCCGTCCGTTCATATCAACCTGGCTGGTATCCGCCTGCGCCTTGGACTTCCCGAGCGCGCCGAGGCTTCGCTCGTGACGGCGCTGCACCTGAATCCCGAGGATCCGGAGGTGCTGCTCGCCTTGGCCAGAATTCGCCACGAGGCGGGCGATTTGCCTGCGGCAGCTGGACTCTGGAGGCGCTTCCTGGCTTCCGCACCCGAAGGACATCATGCCCGCAACGAAGCCGCCAAGGCGCTGGAGCTGATCGGGACGGATTCTGACGCGACAGCAAAAAAGGCTCCGTTGGTGTCGGTGATCGTGCCGACCCACAACCGCCCGGAACTTCTGCCGCGCGCCCTGGAAAGCCTAGCGCACCAGAGGCTGCAGGACTTCGAGGTGGTGGTGGTGAACGATGCCGGGCAGGATGTGTCAAAGATCGTCGAAGCCTTCGATCGTCCCGAAGGACCGCGATTCCGCTATCTCACCAATCCGAAGAACCTCGGCCTGGCCGGGACCCGCAACGCGGGGCTGCGCGCAGCGCGCGGGACGCTGGTGGCCTTTCTTGACGACGATGACCTGGTCTCTCCCGAGCACCTGGAACTTTTGGTGACGGCGCGGCGCGAAAGCGGCGCCCGTGTTGTCTACGGAAACGCCTGGCAGGTCTACGAGAAGAAGTGCGACGGCGTCTGGACGGAAACGGGTCGGAATCCCTTTCCCAGCCTTCCCTTCTCGCGAGAGCGCCTGCTGGTGCGCAACCTCGCTCCGGTGCATACCATGCTCTGCGAGCACTCGCTCCTGGACGAACTCGGCGGTTTTGACGAGAGCCTGGAGCTGATGGAGGACTGGGACCTCTGGCTGCGCGCTTCCCGTCTCGCCGACTTCCATCGCATCGAGGACTACACCTGCGAGTACCGCTGGCGCGGCGACAATTCCGTGCAGCTCCGCCGGCCGGAGTTCCCCGTCTGCCGCCGGCGCATCACCGCCAAGGTGGATGGGTATCTCGGCAAGGTGCTGCGCGTGCTGCGACAGGATCTAGAAAATGATCCGGAACTGGCCGGGCGGACGCTGGTGGACCTCGTGGACGGTCAGGAGCCGGGAACGCCTTCCCGCTCCGCCCTCGAGGCCGCGCAATCCGCATTGGCAAACGGTTCTCTGGGCCGCGCACGCGAGCTCGTGGACGTCATGATCTCCACGATGAGCTCGGTGCTCAGCGTCCTGGTCTGCTCCTACGATCATCCTGCCAGCAACTGCGCCCATCTGCGGGTGGTGCAGCACTTCGAGGCCGATCCGTCGCTTCGTCTGCGCTGGTTCGATGGCGTTCACGGGAACCTTTTGCAGGAGCTTGCGGAGGCTGACGTGGTGCTGGTGCAGCGGGGATTCCCGCAGGACCAGCACGCCATGGCGGCGATTCGCGAGAGCGGCAAGCCGTGGGCCTTTGAGATGGATGATCTCCTTTGGTTGGATCTCCCGGAGAACAATCCCCACCGCGAGTATTTCCGCCAGCTTTCGCCGCTCCTTGCGCAGGCGCTGCGGGACTGCGACGCCGCCATTACGAGTTCGACGGCCCTGGGGATCGAGATGGAGCGCCTGGCCGCCGACGTCCATGTCGTTCCCAACTTGCTGGACCCGCGGCTGTGGGCGGATGCCCCTGAGCCTTCCGAAAACGGACCCGTTGTCATTGCTTACGCCGGGACGGCGACTCACGCGACAGATCTTGTCTTAGTGGAAGATGTTCTCGAGCGCATCGCCCGCGTGCATGGCGACAAGGTGGCTTTCCACTTCCTGGGATGCGCCACGCCACGCCTGGCAGCGCTCCCGAACGTTCGCATCAGCGAGTTCGCTCACGATTACGCGGCCTACGCGCGCACGCTGGCAAGCGCCGGCATTCACGTCGCCCTGGCTCCGCTGGAAGACAACTCTTTCAATCGAGCCAAGAGCGCCATCAAATGGCTTGAATATTCCGCATGCCACTGCGCCGGGGTTTATGCCGACCTGCCTCCCTATCAGCAGGACGTGCGCGATGGAGAGAACGGCTTCTTGGCCGGAAGTGATCCCGAGATCTGGTTCGATCGCATCGACCGCCTGGTGCGCGATCCGGAGCTGCGCCGCCGCCTGGCGGAAGCCGCCCATGCGGACGTGCTGGCCCGCCACATGCTTGTGCCGGGAAATTCTCCGCTGGCCCGTGCCCTGCACGCGGTCTGGAGCGAACGGAAAGAGCGGGCAGAAATCGGGCGCGTGTCGGAGGGCCTTGCGCCCGAGATCTCCATCGTCATTCCTGTGCACGGCAAGCTGGAGCTTACGCAACAGTGCCTCGATTCCCTGGAACGAACCGCTGCGGACGTTTCGACGGAAATTGTCGTGGTGGACGACGCTTCCCCGGACGGGACGGCGGCCTGGCTTTCCGAGCAGCAGGCCTGCGGCCGCCTGCGGGCCGTGCGCCTTTCCGAGAACCGTGGCTTTGCCAAGGCGTGCAACGCCGGCGCCAAGGCGGCGCGCGGAAAGCTTCTGGTCTTTCTCAACAACGACACGGTTGCTCACCAGGGCTGGCTGGTGGCGCTGACGCAAACTTTGTGCGAGCATCCCGAGTGCGGCTTGGCCGGCTCGCGGCTGCTCTATCCGGACGGACGCATCCAGCATGCCGGCATCGCCTTTGGCGACAACGGCGTGCCAGATCATCCCTACCGCTTTGCCGAGGCCCAGGCTCCTGAAGTGACGCAGGCTTTGGAAGTGCCGGCCGTTACCGGGGCTTGCGTCCTTATCCCGGCCGAGCTTTTCCAGAAACTGGGAGGCTTCGACGAGAGTTATCCGATGTACGTGGAGGACGTGGACCTCTGCCTCAAGGTGTGGCAAAGCGGACGCTCGGTGCGCTACGTGCCGGAAAGCACACTGACGCATCTGGAAGGGTGCTCCAGCACCGATCTGGTCAAGCGCGCCCGCAGCTCGGAGGCCGGCCTTCAGCGCATGTGGGACAAATGGAGGGGGAACTGGCCCGAGGCGGTGCGGCGACATCCGTGGGCTCCCGCTTGGCAGCGCCGCGACCTGTCGATCCGCTGGTCCGGTCGGCAGCTTGCCGAGGGAGTGGCGCATGATGTCGCCGAGCTCGTCGCATCGCGACTCAACAATATCGCTTTCGCCTTTTCCACCGATGCCCAGAGGTCTTGCGACGCCTGCGTCTCGGTGGATGATCCTCGGGAAGCGCTAACTGCTGCAGATGGCTGCAAGACTTTCACTGCGCTGCTGTTGCAGCCGCCTTCTGATCCGACACCGGAGTGGCTTGCTGCCCTGCAGCGCATGGACGGCCTTTGGTGCATCGATGCCGCCTGGATTTCTCTGCTAGAATCGGCTGGCGTGCCGGCTGAAAAGCTGCACCTGCTGCCTCTCGACAAGAACTTCAATGCGGCGATGGGCGAATTGATCCGGTTCCTTGCGACAGCTGCGGAGGCCCCTGCTCCTGCTCTGCGCTGGTGCGGGCCGCTCTTCAACTACTCCGGCTACGCTCGGCAGAATCGCGAGGCGGTGGCGGCTCTGACGGAGGCCGGTGTCCAGGTCTCCCTCGATCCGCTCCAGAACGATCCTGCCTTTTTTGACAATTTGGCGCGTGATCCCGTTGCGTTGCAGATCTGGAAGCCGCTCTTGGCGGCTCCTTCGCGCGATGGCTTGTTCGTCTGCAGCGACGTGCCGTGCAACGCCAAGGGCACGAGCTGGCTGTGGCGGGAGATGCGCGAAGTAAACGCCACGGCTCACGCCTTTGCCGGCTGGACGATGTTCGAGACCGAAGGACTTCCCGACGGCTGGGCTACCGCCTGCAACGAGATGGACGACGTATGGGTGCCGTCCACCTTCAACCTGCGGACCTTCGCCGCGGCCGGAGTCGATTCCACTAAGCTGCATGTTGTTCCGGATTGCATCGACGCGGCGCCGTACCTGTCGGCAACGCCATACGCATTGCTGCAGGGGCCCGGTAGCGGGTACACCTTCTTGTCCGTCTTCCAGTGGATTCGCCGCAAGGGCTGGGATGTCCTGCTCTCGGCGTGGGCCAAGGCCTTTCGCCCCGATGACGACGTCCGCTTGGTGCTGCGCAGCTATCCCTTCGGAGCCGGAGAGCCGGTGTCGATACAAATGCAGCGCTGGCTTTCTGGTCAGGGGCTTTCGCTCCAAGACATGGCGCCCGTTCATCTCTTGGAGGATTTCCTTCCCGATGCCGCGATGCCTTCCCTCTACGCCGCCTGCGACAGCTTCGTCCTTCCCACGCGCGGAGAAGGCTGGGGGCTTCCCTACATGGAAGCCATGGCGGCCGGGAAGCCCTGCATCGCCACGGCTTGGAGCGGCCAGATGGACTTCCTTCACGAAGGCAATGCTTGGCTCCTCGGCGCCGGAAAGTTCGTCAGGGTGGATGCCGCCTCGATCGCCGAAAATCCGTACTTCAGCTCCGAACACCTCTGGGCAGATCCGTCGTCCGACGAGCTGGCGCTGTTGCTGCGACGCGCCTTCGAGGATCGGGACGAAGGCCGCAAGAAAGGCATCTGCGGGCGCTCCGACGTCGTCGAGCGGTGGAATCCGAGGCGTACCGCCACGGCGATCCGGGAGCGCTTGGACGCTCTTTCTGACCTCCATCATCCGAGATCTGCCGCATTTCAGGAGCCGCCTGTGAATCATGCCAAAATCTGTCGCGAATCCGCCGAGCCCCTCCACCTGCGCTGGGAAGGCTCGGTGTTCGTGAACCATTCGCTGGCCCAGGTGAACCGGGAGCTGTGCCTGTCGCTCGCCCTGCGCGGACACGATCTGTCACTCGTCCCCTACGAGCCCGACGAATTCCGTCCAGAGCCGGGGGACCGCTTGGAGCCCCTGGCTCAGTTGGTGAACGCCCCGCTGGAGGCCCCGGCGGAAGTGCACGTGCGCCACCAGTGGCCTCCGATGCTGGTGCCGCCCAGCGAAGGACGCTGGGTCGCCATCCAGCCCTGGGAGTTTGGCCCAGTTCCCAAGACCTGGGTCGAGGCCTGGAAGTGCGACCTCGACGAGCTCTGGGTGCCGTCGCAATTTGTCAAGGACGGCTACGTGGCCTCGGGGCTTCCGGAGGAGCGCGTGGCGGTGATTCCCAACGGGGTGGATGCCGAGCGCTTCCGGCCCGGTGCCGCGCCCTTTGAAATCCCGGTGTCGCGGAAGTTCCGCTTCCTCTTCGTGGGGGGGACGATCTATCGCAAGGGGATCGACATCCTGCTCACGGCCTATGCCCGCGCCTTCCGCGCTGGTGACGAGGTCACCCTGATCGTCAAGGACATGGGCGGCAAGAGCTTCTACAAGGGCCAGACCGCCGGCGACCTCTTCGAGCGCTTCGGGCGCGATGCGGGCAATCCCGAGCTGGTGGTGATCGACGAGTCGCTCTCCGATGCCCAGATGCCGGGGCTCTACGCCGCCTGCGACTGCCTGGTGCATCCGTACCGGGGCGAGGGCTTCGGTATGCCCATCGCCGAGGCCATGGCTTGCGGTCTCCCCGTGATCGTGACCGACGGCGGCCCGGCCAAGGAGTTCTGCGGCCCCGACAACGCCTGGTTCGTACCGGCTTCTCGCAAGGATCTGCCGGGAACCAAGGTGGGGGAGATGGAATGCGCCGGCCAGCCGTGGCTCTTGGAGCCCGACCCGGACGCTTTGGCAAAGCTCCTGCGCAAGGCCTGGGAAGATCGCGAAGAAGGACGTACAAAGGGACGCTGCGGGCGCGAGCGGATTCTGGCCGGCTACACCTGGGATCATATGGCCGATCGGGTGGAAGCTCATCTGCGTGCTCTTTCCCAAGCGCCTCGCCGGGCTGGGGTGCCGTTGGCGCCTCGTCACAATCTGCTGGATCCTTCGCAGCGCGACACTCATGCCGAGGGGCAGGACGAGAAGCTCAACCTGCTTTTGCTGCAGATCGAGCCGGCTTTGGCGCGAGGGGATGTCGCCGAGACGCGTGCCATCGCAAACGAGGCTGTCGAGCGCTTTCCCAACCATCCGCTTGCCTGGCTGAGCCGCGCCATGCTGCAGCGGGGGGCGAGCCAATACGCCAAGGCGCTGGCCGACATCGAGCATTCCATCACCTGCAAGGAAACCCCAGAGGCGCTTCAGGAAGCGATTCGTTGCTATCTGGCGCTTGGGAAGAAAGGCGATGCGACGCGCTTGTTCGCTCGGCTAGAGCGTGAACATGGCCCTTGGTGTGCGGTGGCGCGCAAGTCCGGCCACTGGATCGGGGACGATCTCAAGCGGGGAAGCGGAGCGGTCGGGAAGAAACACAAAAAAGCGAAGCGCTAGGCTTCGCTTTCCTTGCGAAGAATGGCCTTCTTCCGCTTTGCGAAAGAAGGCTTAATTCTTTTAGGCCAATCCGAGAGCTGCAGCCGGGCCGATCTTGGAGATCGTGCGCAGACCGTTGGCGCTTACCTTGATCACGACGAAGCGACCAAGCTCAGGCACGAAGATCTTCTTCTTCTGGATGTTGGCTCGCTGCGCCATCTTGCTCTTGTTGTGGGCATGCGAGACCTTGTTTCCCACCAGACGGCACTTGCCAGTAACAACACACTTGTGGCTCATCAGAAATACTCCCGCTTGAAGGACAGAGAGGCCAAATTACATCCCGCCGGGATTTCTGTAAAGGGAAAAGCAAGGATTCATTTTTACCCCTTGCATCTGAGAAATTTGAGCCTAGTTTTTCATCTCCATGAATTTCGTCTTTTGGTTCTTAATCGCTGTGCATGTCATCATGTGCGTGGTTCTGGTCCTTCTGGTTCTCGTCCAGAACGACAAGGCTGGTGGTCTCTCGTCCGCTTTTGGTGGCGCAGGGGGAAGCCAGGCGTTCTCGTCGGCGGGTGCCGCGACGTTCGTGAGTAAAATGACCAAGTGGTGGGCGGGGGCTCTTCTAGCCATCGTCGTAATCATCAACTTGATCATCACTCACGGTGGGCTGGCGCAGAACAACTCATCCAAGGTCAAGCAGGCTTTGGAGACGGGTGGCGCCGCCAAGGTTCTGCGGGACGCCGGTGCTCCGGCAGCCCCGAGCACTGGGAGCATCCCAGGGCTTCCTCAGCAGGGCAAGTAAGATCTGTTTGCGCGGATGTGGTGGAATTGGTAGACACGCTACTTTGAGGTGGTAGTGGGGCGACCCGTGGGAGTTCAAGTCTCCCCGTCCGCATAAATCAAAGGTCCGAAAGGATCTTAAGAAGGCCGAAGTTCACGAGACTTCGGCCTTTTTTGTGTCTTCTGGTGTCCCAGCAGGCATCAAGAGCGTGTGAAGCATCCATGTCGCCGTACCGAGCCGGGACCAGTTTGCCAACGAGACGGGCAGCCAGCACGCAAGTGGCTGAAACAGGCGTGCGAGCATGTCATGGGTTTCCCACCAAGCGACGGCGCAACGGGCGGGGCGATCAGTTAGATGCCCCCCCGGGAGTGCAAAAAAGCAGCAAAAGAATGGCACAAGAAAGTGATAGATGAATAATGCGCAGTTCCCGCATAGCGAGGCAAAACTAAGCAAGTGCTTGACTTTTGCTCACTAAGAGCATAAATTCCAATGTGTAACCTGATGTGTGGAGGTGAAAAATGGCTACAAATCTTGCTCTCGACGATAAGCTTTTAGAAGAAGCTCTAAAAATTGGAAATATGAAAACAAAAAAAGACACTGTAACGACAGCTTTACAAGAATTCATTTCGCGTCGCAAACAATTGAAATTCTTAGAGCTGGCCGGGACAATCGATTTTGATACGGAATATGATTACAAAAAAGAACGCGCAAGATGAAAAGGGTCCTAATCGACACGAATATTTGGAGCGCATTCCTAAGAAGAAATAACTCAAAAGAAGACATTCTACGCAAGAATTTCTTTGAATTGGTTGATTCTTCATGCGCCGTGTTGATTGGGCCAATTAGACAAGAAGTCTTAAGTGGAATCCGTGATGAAGAAAAATTTGAAAAGCTCCGCAATTATTTATCTGGTTTCAACGATGAAGAAATAAAAACGGCAGATTATGAAGATGCAGCAAGAATCAAAAATAAATGCGCAACCAAAGGAATAGCATCAACCGCAATTGATCTAGTTGTAGTTGCTTTCGCAAAAAATAGAAATTACAGCATTTATACTCGCGACAAAGACTTTTGGCACTATCGTACCGTTTGGTCATTGGAAATATATCAAGAAAAGGAATGAAATCGGTTTGAATATCCAATTTCCCGCCCAGAAATTTCCATATAACAATCGCCTTCCACCGGCACCTTACTGGGTTTATTGCCGATTTGCGGGCCGGTGAAGGCCGGGCAGGATTCGTTTCGTGAACGATCAGAAACAGCATCCCTTCGGACGTGAACAGATGGCCTTATCCTCATGTTCTATAATCGCAGAATCCCATAATGTCAATATCAAATAAAACCATAGAAGAGATAGCGGATCAATTGGACTGCGGCATGAAATGTTATCTCAATATTTTGTCTGGCGAAATCATTACTGTAGTCGATGATGAAAATTTCATCGACATGGAAACCGACGCAAAAATCGATGAAATTAAAGAGAATCGGTCTGCATATTTAGAATTTCACATGATGACGTCGCATGAGTCATTCAATGTGATGATGGATTTCACGATGGAAATTTCTGATAATCAATTTCAAGCGCGATTATTAACAGCCCTGAACGCGCCAAGCCCATTTAGAAACTTCAAATTGAAGCTAGATAGCTCTGAAAGTTATCGCCAAAAGTGGTTTGGTTACAAGAAAAATAGATACATTGAGTATGTGAAATTGCAAATTCATGATGGATTGATTGGCCAAGAAGCATGCCAAGAAGGCCAAGGCTGCTAAGGCCGACAGCGCCGCCAAGTAAGCGCTTTGTCCAGCCGATGCCGTGGGTGCTTTGTGAGCCTAGACGCGCTATAGTTCCCCCCGACCGTCACCCGACAGGGCCAAGACCCCGCAGGCTAAGTGCCTGGCTAGAGCTCGTCATTCAGAGAGCGGCCAGGTACGAAGGCGAGGAGGCTTGGGGAGCCGACGGACACTTCGTTCCCAATGGCCGGCGGCGAGTAGGGCGGGATCAGGGGCCATGCTGTGGCGCAAAACCAAAAACCCTGACCTCCGGAGAGATCAGGGCTTTTGGTTCAAGCGAGGTAAGCGCAACCTAGGAAGGCGGCCTACTTGACGAAGGTGAGCAGGCCTAGCTTGTAGGGCTTGAGGTCGTAGTCGCCTGAGAACGAGGGATTGTAGCCCTGGTAGAGCATCTGCAGGTTGCAGGGGTCGACGGTGCGGGTCTCGTCATAGCCGCGAACCAGATCGCCGTGGCTGATGTCGTTTGTCCAGGCGTTGGTGAAGGTGACGTTCTTTTTGCCGGCAAAGGGAGTGTTTTCGTTTGAGGCGTTGGATATCGACGTCCAGGTGCCGCCCAGGCTGGTGGCGCTGAAGGCGCGGAAGTAGCGGCCGCCACCGCCCATGCACTCGACGATCATGAGGTACTTGCCGGTTCCCTTGACGGTGTAGACCTCTACCGCCTCGAAAAGGTTAGACTGCGAGTCCTGCAAGATGTCGGCGGAACCGCTGAAGACGCCTGGGAAGTTGCCGATGGGCATGGAAGCACGATAGATGTGCCCGTTGTCGGCCGCGTAGAAGAGATAGCAGTTGGCGCTGTCGCAGATCACCACTTGGTCGATGGGGCCGTAGGTGGCTTTCGTGATGTCTTCGGTCAGAAGCGGCTTGGAGCCGGACCACGAATTGGCCTTCGTTGGGTCAGAAGACGTCATGTAGTTGAACTTCGCCGAGCCCCACTGGTAGGAGAGAATCCACTGCTTCTTGGGAGTGAAGTACAGCAGCTCAGGGGCCACGGTTGAGGTCGTCATCTTGGTCTGGACGGCCGTGGCCGCATCTGACCAGGAGGTGAAGGGCGCCATGCCGGCCGATCCGTAGTTCTTGTTGTCGTGCGTGGACATGTAGACGATGTGCTGGCCGTTGTAGACCACGTTCGTGAAGTCCTTGATTGCGACCCAGCCATTTCCTGGCGAGGCGATGGGGCCGCCGTTGTCTTTCCACTTGAAGGTTGTCGGGAAGGGGCAGGTGGTGGCGGAGGACATCGTGACGGCAATGTTTGTTTGGGACGCTGCGGTCATGGCGTAGGTGGTGTCGTTGTAGTTGGTTGCCTTGAAGGCCAGAACTGGGTAGGTGGATGCCTGGGAGCGGGCCGCTGCCGTCGGCGATGCCACCTGCATTCCCGCGGCGCCTCTGGTGATTGCTAGGTACTGCACGCCGCTTGCGTGCCGGATGCGAAGGAAGATCGCGCCGTGATCGAGTCCGGCAGGAAGCGCGGCGCGCGCCGAGCCTTGGCTGGCGACGACGTTCGCGTTCCACAGCGAGCGCCCGGAGGCGTCGACCAAGGTCAGGGAGAGGGGACCGTCCTTTGGACATTGGATCGCCAGGGCATCGCCGACCACCTGCGCGGAAAAGAGCGCGGGTGCAGCCGAGGTTTCGATTCCGGTGGAAGAGCCATTGCCGATGGTGAAGTTTCCGGTGGCGTCGGTGGTCGCCGTGAGGCTGGCCGCCGAGTCCTTGACCGTGACGACGACTCCGGAAAGGGCTGTGCCGGAGGCATTTTTTACGGTGCCCGAGGCTTGCCAGCCGTAGGCGGCTCCCGACAAGAGGCTGCTCGATATCGCTGCGAGCAGGATCAAGGAGCGCGGGCTGTTCGATGGTTGCGACTGTTTTGTCATGGCTAGCTCCGTGTCGTGGTCTCCGATGGCGCGCATGAAAGCAGCTTCAAGGCCTTCGAATTCCGAAGAACGATGGAGCCGTCATTGCAACATCTAGGGTAACCGCAAGCTTTAGATATGGCCGTCCGTTTCGCGCCTTCGCATTGTGAAATTGACATAAAGATGATCCTGAAAATGTCTGCGAAAATGGCACGGGCATTGTGAAAGCCGCACCGTTTGCTTTAGCGGGAATGGCTATAGGGGGCGTGTGACGTGTATGGCAGCCAAGGTTCGGAAACGACGAAACCGCCCGCAGGCGGCGAGGAGGTTGGACGGCCCTCGTTCGTCGCACCGCTAAGGCGGCCGTCGGGGATGGTGCCCGGGCAGGGAGCCCAGACGAATTTTGTCTTATTGTACCAGCGGAAGGCGCAGCGAGCTGGCGCCGTCGGTGGCCAGGTATACGCCGCGCGGCAAGTCGCCCAGTTCCATCGAACCCGTGGACGAGCGGATCAGGCGGCCGCGCAGGTCGGTCAGGCGGATGACTGAAGTCATCGAGGCGAACAGGCGGGCGCCGTCGCGATGCAGCCCGGTCTGGGCCCGGGCGATCCTGGCGATTCCCGTGGTGACGTACATCGTGGTCGTGGCGGTCTTCCAGGAGAGGTCGGCGGCGACGGAATCGGTGGGAAAGAGCGAGACGGTCTCGACGTTGCCCGTTCCTTTTTCGGGGACGCTCTGGTTGAAGGTGTAGACGGTGTCGGCGCTTCCGCCCTTGGACTTGAAGGCGATCCAGTCCACGTAGATCGCGCCGCGGAAGGCCTTCGAGTAGGCCTGCAGGCCCAGGAAGTCGATGGCCGAGCGGTCGGCCGGGACCAGGGAGCCGGAATCGGAGGTGTCGGAGGAGACGGGGATGGCATAGGTTTTCCAGCCGTCCATGGTGAGTTTTCCAAGTCCGGCCTCTCGCCAGGTCCAGCCCTTCGACATGGTGACAAGGCTTAGCGAGAGATAGCCTGATTTGGCCACCCCGGCGGAGTCGTAGCTGCTGGTTCCCTTGACGTAGGCGCGTACCAGGACGGTGTCGCAGCTGCTCATGTCGGGCTTGGGCACAGAAAGCGACACCTGGCCGAAGAGGGAATCCTTGGCCGAGTAGAAGATTCGCATGCTGTTGCTGCCGGTGGGGAGGATCCATTCCGAGGTGTCGCCGGAAAGCTTGGAAAGCCCTGCCGCGGTGCGGACGGCATTCAGCAGCCCGAGATCGTACACAGCTCCGTCTTTGGTGCGGTCGAAGACGGTCATGGTACCGTCGCCCTTGCCGCCGGCGTCCCACAGGGCGGGGATCATCCCCTTGTCGAGGGCGGATTTGACCACGTAGTTGTAGAAGTGGCGCCGTCCCAGAATGCTCAGACGCAGGCTGTCGCCGGTCAGGGTCATGCGCTTCATGGCACCGAACTCGCCGACCAGGACCGGGATGTTCTTGTCCAGGAACTTCGGCTTCATCAGGTTGAATTGAGAGTCGACGAAAGATTCCTCGCCCCAGCTGGCGTTGTGGATCAGGTCGGTGGTGGAGTGGTAGCCCTTGCCCCAGTAGTAGAAGGGATAGGCCATCGTACCCCAGTTCGCGGGCTTCGACATCAGGCAGTACTGGTAGGGGTAGAAGTGAGCTTCCACCATGAAGCGGTCGGCAATTTTGTCGGTGGGGAGGTTCGTGATCCAGTCGGCGGAATGCTCGAAGGAAGTGCTTGGCCCTTGGAGGATTAGCGTGCGCGAGGCGTTTTGGCTGCCGGTCGCGCGCACCGTATCGACGAAGATCTGGTGGAGGGACATCAAGATCCCCAGATTGGCTTGATCGTCCACGCCAGGCTCATTGGTGCTGGCAAAGAGCAGGTGGCGATCGTAGTCCTTGAAGGTGGTGGCGATCTGCTTCCAGTACGCTCCTTGCTTGGTCTTCATGGTCGCAAGCATCGTCGGGCGGGTCGCCGCCGAATCGATCCGGCTCTCCAGCCATCCGCCGTCCCAGTGGATGTTGAGCACCACGAACAAGCTGTCCTTGATGCAGAAGTCCACGACCTGCTTCACCTGAGTCATCCAGGCGGGCTTGATGACGTGGGTGATGCTGTCGGCGTGGGAGTCCCAGGCGCAGGGGATGCGGACGGTCTTGAAGCCAGCGGCTTTCACCGAATCGATGAATCGCTGAGACGGGATCGGGTTGCCCCAGCCCGTGTTGCTCGAATCGACCACGCCGCTCGCGTTGGCTGGGACCTCCATGGTGTTCCCGAGGTTCCACGCCACGCCCATCTCGGCGGCGATCGACTTGGCCGTGGGCAGGTTGTCGGCTGTGACCAGATTGGCGGCACCCAAGGCGATGGCTGCAACGACCGGCAAGTTCCAACGTTTTTTCGACGCTCTCATGGCTCCTCCATCAAATTCGGTAGACGCCATCGACGTCCATGACGGAGGATAGAGCAGAGGGCATCCCGTGGCAGTCCATTGCGGCCACATCTGCTGCAATGCGTTTCAGCAAGGAGGTTAGCGCAGGCGGATGTCGTCGATATCCAGAAAGGTGCCCCCGGAGGGCGTCTGGAACTCGAGCACCAGGACCCTCTTTCCGAAGGCGCTCCAGACCTTGAGCGAATCGGGAGTGTCAGAATCGGGAATGAAGCCGTTCGTGGCCACGCAGACGTTTCGCCATTGTCGCGAGGAAGGCAGTGTGGACGAGAGCGTTGGCCTTGCAGAGCCGACGGAATCCCTCTGGAACTCGATCTTGAGGAGGGTGTCGGTCCGGTAGCTGAAGCACAGTTGGCTGCGCGCACTGAGGTCGATCTCCATGCCTGTGATGCCCAAGGCGACCCATGCGTATGGGTCCTGGGTGACGAAACGGGAATGGAAGCAGCGCCCTGGTCGAGAGGAATCGGGGCCGATGGCCTGCAGCAGCGAGTCCGGTCGGCTCGAAACCGGGAGGGTCATGGTGGCCAGGCTCGCCCACACGTACCACGGCGAAACGCTTGGCACGCTGCGGTGCAGCAGAGGAAAGATCGAGACCGACTCGAAGTCATCGATCCACAGTGGCGATCCCGTCGTGTCGCCTGCCACCACGATGTTGCCCGAACCCGTGTAGCGCCCGTCGTGCGCTTCCAGATGTACGGCTCCCATCGGACGAAGCGCCTTGGCATCGGCGTCGAGCATCAGCGCGTAGTCTCCGATCGGGATCTTTCCGAACGAGAAGGAGCCGTCCGCATTCCGCAGCGAGAGAGACCGGGACGAGGAATCCAGGAATAGCCGGCCTTGAACGATGGCAGCGCGGTCGGCCCACTGCCCCTGGAGCGTACGCAACGTGTCCAAGGTGATCGTCCGGAGGCTTCCTTCGGGAACGCTGATGTGCTTGAGCCAGGCGCCCAGGATGTGTCCGCTATCCTGAATTTCGAGGAATGCGTAGGTGTCTTCCGGAAGAGCGATCATCCCAGCGCTGTCGCTGTGCAGGGTGTCCACAACGCCAGGCATTCCGCGCAAGGAATCCCAACTGCGTGCGGCCAAGACGCGGCATCCCGCGAGGAATCGCCCGTCCGCTCCGACGACGGCCACCACGCCTCCTCCGTTGGAGGTGGTTGTGGTCTTGCCTGCCAAAGGAGCATCTCCGCAGGCGCTCAAGAATCCTGCGGTGCCGGCAAACAGTGCGATCAACAGCAGGTGGCGGATCATGTCGCATCTCCGGGAAGCTGCGACAAGGGAAAGAGCTGGATGTTCAGGTGGTAGACGCGATCTGAATGCGGCGTGCTTTCCACCAGTTTGGCGATGTCTTCCTGGAACTTCCGGATCATGCCCTGCAGCTCCTCCAGGGCCGATGCGTCGATGTTCATCGTCATCGTCGAGATGTCGCGCTGGGAGGCGGGAACGACATCCAGGGAGCGAGAGGCCAGCTCCATGGTGCTCTTCTGGAAGGCCTTGATCGCTTCGGAAGTCCACTGGTCTCCGGAGTGGAGGTGGGCGTCGAGGATTTCGTAGCCGCAGTCGGTGCGCCGTACCATCCCGAGCCGCTCCAGCAGGAAGACCGCACGCTTGGCCTCCTCCCCGGAGATGGGAGGAGAAAGTTCGGCCCCTAAAGCCTCGTAGTCGCCGTCAAAGGGATGGCCGTCGAGCAGCGAGCGCAAGGCGACATGGATCCAGTTCGAGAAATACTCCTGCTCGTCCTCCCGAACCACGCGGTAGTCGACGCCTCGCAGTCGCAGGAGCTGTTCGTGGAAGACGCGTGCTTGCGCTTCGCTTTTTGTCTTATTGAAGGCAACCAGGTTCAGGAAGTATTCCAGGGAATCCCCTGACAGCTCGAAGACGGAGGCCATGCGCTCGACGAGATCGTCGCCAATGTGGAGCTTTTTCTGGAACAGGCGTGTCAGGTAGCTCGAGTCCATGCCCACTTTGTTGCCGATGAAGCGATACGAGAAGAACGGCTGCAGCTTGCGACGCTTCTCGTAGGCATCCTTCAAAAAATCTCGGTAATCCAGGTAGGCGAAGATGTCTGGCATCGGTTCCTTTGGGCAGTAACCGTGAATGCTACCAACTCGGCGAACCTGTTGGGGAAAGCCTTTGCCAAGAAAGGTTAAGAGCTGCTGAAATCCCTTGCAGCAGATCTTTGGACGCACGCCTTCGGATAGCCTTTTGCGGCTCTAGGTTTGTTGCAACCAGGCCTTGGCAAAGGCGGCAAATCCCGGGTAGGCTCCTGCGGGGCGCTCTGCGAAGGTGTCGGGGTTGCCGTAGCCGCTTTCGAGCGCGACAAATTCTGTCCCGGCGGCGCGGGCGACGCCTTGGTCTGCCGCGCCGTCGCCCACCATGACCGTCTCGGCTGCCGAGACTCCGGCTTGGGCTATCAGCCAGAGTAGGCCTTCGGGATCGGGCTTGCGGGTTGCAAAGGTATCGCCTCCCACCAGCCATTCCACGCCCAGTTCATAGAGGCCGAAGTGTTCCAGCAGGGCATGGGAGGGTATCTGGGGCTTGTTGGTGAGCACTGCTAGGCGTGGTCGCTCGGGGCGCGACGCCAGAGCGGCGAAGAACTCGCGCACGCCGGGGTAGAGCGTGGTCTCCTCGCAGGCGCGGCCATTGTATTCCTGTCGAAAGCCTCGGAAGGCCTCCTGGAACTCCACGTCGGTAGATCCCTCGGGAAGCAGGCGCCGCACCAAGAGGCCGGCGCCGTCGCCGATGGCAAGACTCGTGGCCTCGCGGGAGGGAATGGGGTAGCCGAGCGTGCCGAAGGCGCGCGTCAGAGCCGAATGAAGGTCGCCAAGGCTATCCACGAGGGTGCCATCTAGATCAAAAACAAGTAGCTTTGTCGTTCCCATTATGCCCCAAAGATACCAGTACCTTCGCCGCGTCGAACTGCATGACGTCTGGCCTTCCCACCGGGAGCGCTGCGAGGCTTGGCTGGAGCGCTGCGAAGCCGCAGGAAGATGTGTGGATCTTCTGGTGGTGCCGCGTCATGCCGGCAACCTGCAGCGAAGCGGCGAAGGCATGCCCGAGTCCTTCTGCGACTGGTTGCGCGACCTGTCAGATCACGGCCACCGGCTGTGGTTGCACGGGTTGGTGCACGCTGATGCGCTGGGAAGAGATGCCGAGTTTCAGGAACTTTCTTCGGACGAGATGCACCGGCGTCTGGATCTCGGGCGGCGTGACTGGAACGTTGCGGCTCTCCCCGGATTTGAAGGTTTTTGTCCGCCTTGCTGGAAGGCGCCTGGCTTACTTGCCAGCGTGGCGGCCGAGGAGGGCTTCCTGCGGACGGCGTCCCGCTGGGGAATCCGCGAACAGGGGCATTTCGAGCTTTTGCCGGTGGTCTCGAGTTGGGGCGGTGACTCGCCGCTGGCGCGCACTTGGGGCAAGGGACTCGGCATGCAGGTGCGGATGTTGGAGCGGCTGCGCCTTCCCTGGCGATTGGTGCTTCATCCTCAGGACTTGGATACTCCGGTTGGGAATCGGCTGGCGTCACTTTTGTGACGAAATTGCAACGCTTCCTGCTATGGGCGAAAGGCGGCCCGTTCGCTATTCTATAGCCTTATGAGCAAGACAACCAATGAAGAACTGAAACAGGCCCTGCAGTGGCGCTACGCCACCAAGGTCTTCGACAAGAACAAGAGCATTCCCGAAGACGTGTGGAACACCTTACTGGAAGCGCTGCTTCTGACGCCCACCTCTTTCGGATTGCAGCCCTACCGCTTCGTGGTGGTGGACGATCCCGAGCTGCGGGGAAAGCTCCGCGAGATCTCCTGGAACCAGGCCCAGGTGACGGACGCCAGCCGCTATTTGGTTTTCCTGGCCGCATCGCCCTTCACTGTCGAGCATGTGGACCGCAACGTGGCCAGCATCGCGGCCGTGCGGGGCGTTCCGGTGGAATCGCTCTCCGGCTTTCGCGACATGGCAATCAAGAACGTGGTTGATGGCATGGACGAACCCACTCGCCTGATCTGGGCCGCTAAGCAGGCCTACATCGCACTGGGAGGCCTCATGACGGCCGCAGCACTCCTGGGTGTGGACGCCTGCCCCTTGGAGGGGTTCGATCACGCTGGCTACGACCGCATCCTCGGTGTTTCGGGATACCGCACCCAGGCAACGCTTGCCTTAGGCTACCGCGGCGAAGGCGACAAGTACGCAACGCTCCCCAAGGTGCGCTTCCTGCGCGAGGAGCTGATCGAGACCCATTAGGCGAAGGTGGCTCAGAGCCGGGCGCGGTAGCTGTACCACACCTCGGCTTGGCCGTGCGCGGGCACCTTCACCTTGAAGACCAGGGTGGAAGCGTCCTTCTTGTCGTAGCCTTGAGAAGACTCCTTCACCTTCCAGTCGGGAAAGTGAAGATGCTCGACCACTTCGACGTCCACGGCCTCGTCCTTGGCGTTCTTTAGCGTGACAGAAACTGTCTCGGAGTGATCTTTCTTGACGGTGCTGGATGCCTTTACCGTGCGCGTGCCAGAGACGTCGAAGGCTTTGCCGAGCGCCAGGTGGAGCGTGTCGTCCTTGGCGGTGTGCGTGATGCGGTCCTCTCCCACGAACTGGAGCGAACCAGAGCGGTCGGCCTGGAAGACGCGCACCCGTCCGGCGGGAAGGGGCATTCCTAGGTGGTTTCCATCGGCGTTGGCGAGATCCACGATCACTGAAAGCTTGCGAGTAGCGCCTGTGCCTTGGGGCTGTGCATCGCTTCCTGCCAGGATTACATCCACGACGTTGCCGTCGTCGCTCTCAGCGAGGCTTCCTTCGGATTCGAAGAGGTAGCGCTTGTGCACGGAGGCGCCTTGCGCAGAAAAGAGGCTGATCTGCTTCTGCTCGTTGTCTAGGAGCGTCGTCGGGCGCCCTAAGCTGTAGAGGTGGTATTCCATCAGGCCTTCCTCTTGGAAGGCGGGAGGCCAAGCAACACTGCGCAGCGTCATGGCTCCGGCCATGTCGGCTTCCGGCATTTTGGCGCGCAAGGGCCTTGGTTCCCGGACTTGGTTGACGTCTCCGGCCACGAGCTTCAGGCGGGCGTCCCGAAAGGCCGTTCCCGAATGGTTTGAGAGCGTCACCAGCCCGTCGAGGTCGATGTGCCGGTTGGAGGAGTCGAGGACAGCCACGTAGTCGGCATTCCAGGAAAGGCCAGAGCACAGGTAGCGAAGCTCCGCCTCTGCTTTCCCGCTTCTGGAGCTCTGGAGGTCGAGCACCAGCGAGGGCTTGACCAGGAGTCCTTCGGGAAGGCTCGGTAGCACCACTCGGCCCGGCGGGTCGAGGAGGATCTTCCCCTCGCTTTCGAGCGACGTGATGCGGTCCCCTTCCAGCGACAGAATCCGTCCGTGGCGCTCTCGCGCCGGGACCTTGCCGTCTAGCGAGGCGTCCTCCACCAGTGTCACTTCGCGGCCCAGGTACTTCTGAAGCAGCACCGAGCGCGAGACGAGGTCATAGCGGTAGTTCTGCTCCAGCGCCGTCGCCGCCGGGCTCGAGAAGACCGCCGAGCTTGCATCTATTGTCTGGGCCACATCTTCCCAGGGGAGACTTGAGCGGCCCTTGGAAAGCTCCAGGGAACGATGATCCTTCACCAGGGCGCGTCCGCTGTTGTACACCGTGATCTCGAGGCCGGGCTCGGCGGCGCAGAGGCTCGCCAGAGCCAGGAATAAGGCTGGTTTCACGGGATTCTCCCTTTGGGAAGATTGGGAAGACTTAGTGGGCTTCGGCTACGCTTGAGGCTTTTTCCAGTTCTCGGGCGTTGATGATGAGCATCTGCAGACGATTCTCGATGTTGGCGAAGCTCGTGTCGGGGTCGTAGTCCAGCGAGAGCACCTGGATGTGCGGGAAGCGCTGCTTGACAGCCTTGGTGAGGCCGCGCCCGGAAATGTGGTTGGCCAGGCACGCGAAGGGCTGCACGATCACGAAGGAATTGACCCCGTGCGGCGCCAGCGAGAGCATCTCGGCCGGGATCAGCCAGCCTTCGCCGGTGTCGTAGATCTCGTCCACCATGCCCTTGATGAGCTTGACCATGTCGTAGCAGTTGTCGTGGCGCTCGTACCAGCGAAACTTGGCAAAGCGCTTTTCCACTTGGTCGACGGCGTAGGTGTAGACCTTCTCGGTGATGCCGCCGATGAGGTAGTTCTTCAGCGGATGCTCGATCAGGCCGCGCTTGACCATGGAGAGGCGGCGCATCTCGTCGCGCCGGAAGAAGTCCACCATGCCCGGACGCACCACTTCCATGCCGTGGGATTCCAGGTAGTCTTCCACGTAGCCGTTGGCCGAGGGGTGGTACTTCATCAGGATCTCGCCCAAGACGCCGACGCGGGGCTTTCGCACCGAGCGGTCGACCTCAATGGCGTTGAAGGCTTCCACGGCCTGCTCGAAGAGCTTGAGCGCCTTGCGATGGGACACGGCGCCGGCGGTCGTGACTTCCTCGATCCAATGCTCGTAGATGCGCGTGGACTCGCCCGGAGTGAGCTCGTAGGGACGCACCGCGCGCACCATGAGGTCCAGGCCGTCGAGCATGGCCATGCCCCAGAGCATCTTGAGGCGGAACTTCATGTCGGTGTGCAAGCCCGGATGCATGCCCTTGGTGTCGCGTCCGGTGGTGACGATGGCCACGTCTTCGTAACCGGCCTCGTCCAGGGCCTTGCGAGCCAGCGTGGCGTACTGGCCGGCGCGGCAGTTCTCGCAGTTCTTGGCAAGACCCACCGCGATGTCCTTGTGGGAGCATTCAGGGTGCGATTCGAGCCAGCGCAGGTTCTCGCCGATGTTGATCTGGGCCGGGAAGCAGATGTCGTTGTGGACGAACTTCTTGCCCAGCGCGATGGCTTCGGCGTCAGCCACCTCAAGGTGGATTGCCTTATAACCCATGCCCTCGAAGATCTTGGCGGCAAGCTTCGAGAATCCCGGCGAGAGGTTGGGGATCAGCACCGTGCGGCGTTCCTTGTCCTCCTTGGTGAACGGATCGTGGAAGGGGGGCGGCAGCTCCTTGGGGGCGCTTTCTTCCAGCCCCGCCTCGCGGCGCAGGCGCACCGTCTCGACGAAGGAATTGACGCGGATGCCCATGGGGCCGCGCACGTCGCCTTCGTCGAGCTTCAACATCAGAAGCTCCTTGTCGCCGGCCTCGTGCATGAGGCGGATCACCTCGTCGGTGAGGGTGGCGTCATGGCCGCATCCGAAGGAGACGATCTGCACCAGCTCCAGGGCCGGATCGCGGGCTACCAGGAGCGCTGCGGCCAGGAGGCGGCAGTGGTAGGAGTTGAGCGTTTCCATACGGGTGAGAGGCGAAAGTTCCACGTCGTGGATGCCGGGCAGCGACTCCACCGTGAGCACGGGAATGCCCTTCTGCGTGAAGTGCGAGGCCAGGTGATGGTTCACCAGCATGTCGTTGTGGTAGGGGCGTCCGCCAATCACCACCGCAAACTTGCCCTCGGCGCGCGCCTGTTCGATGACCTTGGCGCCTTCTTCCTGGAGCGTGGCCCGGAAGGTGTCCAGAGCCTTGATGCCCTCCTGCACGGCCTCATGTACGGCCTTGGTCGGGAGGTTCCAGTTCTCGGAGAACCAGCGCACGCACTGGCTCTCGCGCAGATCGTCGCTGGTCCAGAAGAAGAATGGCTGGTCCAGCGGAATCCCGTAGCGCAGCTGCGGATCGTCGCTGTTCTTGATCACCACGGGGTAGCCCTGCACCACCGGGCACACGGCGTTGGCCTTGAACTTGTGGTGGTCGCTCAGTACCGCGCCCATGATGGGCATGAAGAGGCGGTCGACCTTCTTCTTGGCCAGGTCCATCACGTGGCCGTGGACGAGTTTGGCCGGGAAGCACACGGTGTCGGAGGGGATGGAGTTCAGCCCCTCCTCGAAGAGAGCGTAGTCGCTCTGCTTCGAGACGACCACCTCGTAGCCGAGCGATTCCAGGAAGGCCTTCCAGTAGGGCAGGCTCGACCAGAACTCCAGCACCCGGGGAATGCCGATGCGGACGCTCTTCTTGGGCAGGATCTGTCGCGGCCCGAAGTCGTGGGTCAGGAGCAGGCTGTGGCGGCGCATCATGTCGGGCACGGCCTGCATGCGGCGGCTGATGGCGGCCACCGTCTTCTTCGTCTCCGGGTCGTTCGGGTCGTCCACCACCTCGCCGCGCTCGCAGCGGTTGCCGGTGACGTGATGGGAGCCGTCCGAAAAGGTGATGATGGTGCGGCTGCAGTTGTTGGAGCAGAAGTGGCAGACCTGGCCGGGCTGCTTGTCCCAGGCGAAAGTCTCCATGGCCTCCAGGCCGATGAAGCCGCTCTTCCAGTCCGGATCGAGGGCCTTCTTCTTGGCGATGGCCTCGCGGGTGAGCAGGGCCACGCCGATGGCACCCATCTCGCCGGGGCGCGGCGGACGCACCGCCTTGCGGCCGGTGTAAAGCTCGAAGGAGCGCAGCACGGCATCGTTCTTGAAGGTGCCGCCTTGGACCATCACGACATCGCCCAGGATGTCGAAGTTGCGCACCCGCACGACCTTGGTGAAGACGTTCTCGATCACCGAGCGGCAGATGCCAGCCAGGATGTCCGAAGGGGTCTTGCCGTCGCGCTGCTCGGTGATGATCGAGCTGTTCATGAAGACGGTGCAGCGGGAGCCCAGGCGCGAGGGGTTCACGGCCTCGAAGGCCATCTCGGCGATCTTTTCCATGGGGACGCCCAGGGAGCGCGCGTAGGTCTCGATGAAGCTGCCGCAGCCCGACGAGCAAGCCTCGTTCAGGATGATGCCGGTGACCACGCCGTCCTGCAGGCTGATGGCCTTCATGTCCTGGCCGCCGATGTCCAGGATGTAGCTCACGTCGGGGCGCACGTGGCGGGCGGCGCGGGCGTGGGCTACCGTCTCGACCGTGTGGTGGTCGGCGTGCAGGGCGCGGGCGAAGAGCATCTCGCCGTAGCCGGTGGTGCCGACGCCTTCGATGACGAGTTCCACCCCGCGTTCCTCGTAGCGTTCGCGCAGGTCGTTCAGGGCGTCCTTGAGCACCAGCAGGGGATCGCCCTGGTTGCCGGCGTAGAAGCTGTCCACCACCCGGTCGTCGCGGTCCAGTAAGACAAATTTTGTCGTGGTGGAGCCGGCGTCGATCCCCAGCACCGCCTCCACTCGCGATCCCGGCTTAGGAATGGCGAGTGGCTCGATCACCACGGCATGGCGCTTCTTGAAGTCCTCGCGGTCGGCCTCGGTGGCGAAGAAGGGCTCGGCGTCCTTGGATTCGTCGTTGTCGCGGTTGAGTACGAAGTCGCGCAGGGCCGCAAGGCTCCGGTCGTGTTCGTAGCCGCTCTGGGAGTCCTGGAACATCGAGCCGATCGAGAGCGCTGCGCCCCAGGCCACGAAGACCTCGGAGTGGGTGGGCACGATGGCTTGCTCGTCGGAAAGCCCCAAACGCTCCTTGAAGACGCGCACCAGGGTCGGACAGAAGGTGAGCGGGCCGCCCTCGAAGAGCACCGGCGGGCGGATCTCCATGCCCTGCGCCAAGCCTCCGATGGTCTGCTTGGCGATGGCGTGGAAGGACGAGAGAGCCACATCTTCCTTGGCTGCGCCCTGGTTCAGAAGGGGTTGGATGTCGGTCTTGGCGAAGACGCCGCAGCGGCCCGAAATTTCGTGGATGGTCTGGCCGCGCACTGCGAAGCCCTCGAACTCCTCGCTCTTGATGCGCAAGAGTTCGGCCACCTGGTCGATGAAGGCGCCGGTGCCGCCGGCGCACACGCCGTTCATGCGCATATCGGTGGCGAGAAGGCTTCCGGTGGTGGGGTCCTTCTCGAAGAAGATGACCTTGGCGTCTTGGCCGCCGAGTTCGATGGCCACCCGCGTGTCAGGGTGCTGCTTGCGCACCGCCAGGGAATTGGCGACCACCTCCTGCACGAAGAAGGCGCCGGTGGCCTCGGCGAAGGGATGGGCCGCCGAGCCGCAGAATGCCACCTGGAATCGTGTTCCGGGAAAGGCCGCGTGGGCTTCTTCCAGCATGGCCAAGGCAGTTTTTGACTGCATGGCATTGTGGCGGGCGTAGCGCCAGAAGAGCAGCTCTCCAGTCTTCGGATCTGCTACGGCCACCTTGACGGTCGTGGAGCCGACATCGACTCCGACCCAAACACGTTCGTGTTGCGCTTCCATGGGTTCCTCCATATATCTTCCCCGTAAAAGATACGAACCGTGCGTTGTCTAGATCTAGTTGATCAGATTCGCCCGCCTTTACTGCTCAAATGTATACATTCTTTCTCATGCGCCGGATCGTACATGTAGACATGGATGCCTTCTACGCCTCGGTGGAGCAGCGGGACTTCCCCGAGCTGCGGGGGCGTCCGGTGGTCGTGGGTGGGGCTCCCGATAGCCGCTCGGTGGTGTGTACGGCAAGCTACGAGGCTCGCAGCTATGGCATTCATAGCGCCATGCCCTGCGCCCATGCTAGAAGGCTTTGCCCGCAGGCGATCTTTGTGGCGCCACGCTTTGCCGCTTACGCTGAGGTTTCGCGCCAAATTCGCGCCATCTTTCGCGAATACACCGATTTGGTGGAACCTCTCTCGCTGGACGAAGCCTACCTCGACATTTCTGAAAATCGGTGTGGTCTGTCAAGCGCTACCGCCACTGCTCAGGAAATTCGCCGTCGCATCCGCCTGGAGACGGGACTTTCGGCCTCGGCGGGCGTCTCGTACAACAAGTTCCTGGCCAAGTGCGCCTCGGACTGGAGAAAGCCCGATGGCCTCACGGTGATCCGCCCCGAGGCCGCGGCGGCCTTCTTGGAGCGGCTTCCCATCGGGGCTTTCTTCGGGGTGGGCAAGGTCACCCAAGCCAACTTCGAGCGGCTGGGGGTGTACACCGGGGGAGATCTCGCCGGCTGGAACGAAGGACTGCTTGCCCGGCACTTTGGGGCCCGCGCAGCACGCCACTTCTGGCGGCTCGCGCGCGGCATCGACGAGCGGGCCGTGGAGCCACATCGGGTGCGCCGTTCGCTGGGAAGCGAAGACACCTTTCCGAGCGATGTCACCGACCTTGAATGGATGCGCGGCTTCCTGCGGCGGCTCTCCGACAAGGTGGCCGGTGAGGTGGCCGAGAGCGGCTTCGAGGGGCGCACCGCCGTACTCAAGGTGAAATATGCCGATTTCCGTCAAGTCACCCGCTCGCGCACCCTGGCCTTTCCGCTGACGGATGGACGGGAATTGTCGCAGGCGGTCTTGCCGCTTTTGGAGCTTACCGAGGCCGGCCGGGTTCCTGTGCGCCTTCTGGGCGTTACCGTGGCCCAGCCCCAGGGCGCCCACGCTGGAGCCCAGTTGGAGCTGCCGTTGGAATTCGCTGCCGCTGGGTGAGGTTCGGTGCGTGCGGGAGCTCAGTCGATGCGGTGGCAGGTCAGGGCGTCGCCCTCGGGGAAGGAGATGGTGTCGAGTGTCTGGGTGCAGAAGTAGCCGTCGAAGGGGGCGACGTTTCCGACTGGCGTCTGGTCGCGCGTGGTGGCGTTGACGCGTTGCCAGTCCCGAAACGCAGCGCAGGTTCCGGCCAACTGGATCGTGGTCCAGGTGAGGCCGCATGGTACGGCTTCATTGGTCCCGATGTGGAAGGGAACTTGCGAAAGCGGGGCGTCGTGGGCGCTGGTCCATGCCACGGTGTCGGTTGGAAGAAAAAAAGGCCACCTCTGACCCGATCCGGCCCAGCGCAGGATTGGCATGATCGCGGGAGTCTTCAGCGCCGCCCACAGCGTGGCGGTGCGGCCAAGGGGAGGATAGATGGTGTCGCCGGCGGCAAGGTAGATGCTGGCGGTAGCGGAATCTATCAGCAGCAGGCGTAGCGCTGTGGTGTCCAGGGGGCGAGGGACTTCTGAACTGCGGCTTCCCCACAGGATGACAGAATCTGTCTTACGGATGCGGCAGAGCGAGTCCCACTCGCTGACCAAAGAAGCTAGGAGCTTCGGATGACTCGCCCAGTTTTGGCGCTGCGCTGTCGAGGAATGTGCTAGCTGTGGCCAGCGCAGAGGCAGCTCCCCCACGAGAGTGTCGCGCCGCATGTGCAGCACTTCGGAACTGTCGGCTCGGAAATCGAAGCTGTCTACATTCCAGAGGGCGGTGGCGGTGGCCATAGGGATGGCGGCGTTCCAGCGCAACCGTCCGTGCAGGCGCCAAGCGCGTTTTAGGGAGAAGCCGTTGTAGATCCAAGTCAGCGAGTCCCGCAGCCAATACTGGACGCTCAGCCTGGGAAGGGAATCTACCAGGAGGGTGTCGCCATAGCCTTCTCCTTCCAGGACGAAGCGGCTGGAGGCCTGGTCGATCCATTCCCATTGCTCACCCATCTCCGCGTCTGCATCCGCGTCCAGGGGGCGGGATAAGATGACGTATGGAGCCCTTCCAACTTTGACAAATCCTGTCAAGGAGGCGCGGATCTCGGCTCCGCTGGCATTTGAGGGAAGCGGGGTCTCGAGGGCGGCGCAGCCCGACAGGAGCGCGACCAAGAGCAGCAGGTTAGAACTCGACTTGAGCACCGAAGACCACCGGAAGGAAGGGAAGCTGGGAGATGGCGTGGGCGGGGTCCTCATCGTCGAACTTCGACCAGCCCAGGAGATTCGTCTCGTTTGTCAGGTTGACAAGGGTCCACCAGGCGGACCAGCGGCCTTGCCGCCCAAGTTCAAGCGGCGTGAGATCGAGCCGGAAATAGGGGGCGCGGCTTGTCGTATGCAGGTAGTTCCCGGATTCGGCGTAGGGGCCATTGAGGTCGCGTTCGGAATCGGTATAGCTCCAGCTGGTAAAGCGGGTGCGGGATACTCCCGTGGATGCATTGACGACAAGAGCCGATTCCCAGTGAAACGTCCCTGGGGTTGGATGGGACGTTCCTTTCCAGCGCCAAGAAAGCTTACCCTGCCCATGCAGCCGTTGGTCCCAAGGTGCCCAGAAGGAGGCGGTTCCGTCGCTTTGAGCACGCAGGACGTCCTCCGTGAAGGCGATGCGGCCAAAGGTTCCGAGTCGCCCCCAGGAAAGGTCCGCCAAGAGTTCCGCTCCACGGCCCCATCCTTCGCTGCGGTAGGGGACGAAGTTGTCGTTGGTGGATAGGCGATCATAGGTATCGTGCCAGCTCCAGAAGTCTTCTAGGATGCGCAGCCATCCAGCGGCAGAGAGCCGCAGTCGTGTGTTCCCAAATGCCGTGGTGCGCTCAACGGAAAGTCGCAGCAGGGTGCTGCGGGGCGAATTTCCCGGCACGATGGTCCAGGCGGGGGATATGCTCAATGCGTCCTGCGACTGGTCGAGCTGCGTGACCGCGAGGACTTTGCGCTCAAGGTCGGTCTCAAGACGCCAGCCTCCCGCTTGCCATTGCGCTTCAATCCCAGCTTGAGGGGCGTCGTCGTCGTTTTCGCTGTGGACCAGACCAGCCCACCCGTGCAGGGAGAGCGGTCCCATTTTTGTGCGTGCCCCGAGCCAGAGAAACGCGACATCTAACCGCTGGCGCAGGGCGGCTTCGCTCGGACTGTCCTCCTCTTTCCCATGTCCGGTGCGCCAGAGATCGCTGCGCACGCCTCCTTCCAGAGAGGCTCCTCCCCAGCGCCGAGAAATGCGGCCCGAAAGCCGCAGCAGGGAAAGCGTGTCGCGGAAGCCCAGGTCGCTGTCGAACCGGTGGTAGCGGGACCAGGAGCCTTCAAGATCCCCTTCCCAGTCCTCGTCGCGGTAAGAAAGGCGCAGCGGGATGGCGAGGTTCCGCCACGAGAACTCTGTGCTCATGGTGTCCTCCTTGATTCCCAAGGTGTCTTCGCTTCCAAACCATCCCACCAAGGCTTTCCAAGGGCCGTGTTGCCAAGAAATGGCCGCGTTGGCGTCCTGAAAGCGCACTGCCAGATTTTGGTCGGTCCAGCCTTCATGCTGCGCCAAGTCTAAGGCTCCGTCAAGCCAGGTGCGTCGGTAGCCGAACTGCCATCCCCAGTCGCCGTGGCGTCCCCAGCTGGCAAGTCCTCCCGCCACGTAGCCCAGGCGCACGCCGCCGTGGACGCCGTCGGAATCTGGCCAGGCGCGGCTCTTCGTCTCGAGCCAGCCGCCGCCTTGGTCGGGAGCGCTTCCGTCGCCCGGTTCGTGCCAGTCCACGCTGCCGGTGCTCCATTCGTCGAGATTCCCGAAGAGGCCTCCGAAGTGCCAGGGCCAGAGGATCTGGGCTCCTTCCCAGGTGACGGCGCTGCCTTCGGTAGGCATTCCGCTGGCGGAAAACTTCCCCGAGAATTCCCCTTCGCTGCTTACGCCCGGCTGCTCGCGCAGCGCTTCCACGGCGCCAGCCGTCCCGAGCGGGGAAGGGCGGCTCCAGGTCAGGGAATCGACCCTGGATCTCGATCGCCGCTGGCCACGAACCACGGTGGCCGGGGCGCGAAAGACCGCCAGAGAATCGGTGGTCGGGGCGATGGAATCGGTTGCTGCTGGTTCGGTTGCAGCAGAAAAGAGTGCCGACAATGTCCAGATCAAGACGTGCAGAGAGCTTTCCTTTCCGCCGAAGAGGGCGTCTTCCAAGATGCAAATGGCCGGCCGGTGCGGGCGAGTTTCAAAGCTTTCTGGGGGAAGCGGCGCAAGAGCGGTATATTTTCGACTTTCCGGTATTTTCACGGGGGGCGTTTCCCCCAATTAGGACGTCACAAAGCGGGACCCATGATTCTCGACAGCATCTTCACCAAGTTTTTTGGAACGCCCCACGAGCGTTACAACAAGAAGCTCACTCCCGAAGTGGAGCAAATTGCCGTCTTGGAGCCGAGCCTTAAGGCTCTGCATGACGACGAGCTGGCGCACAAGACGGTGGAATTCCGCGAGCGCCTGGAGAAGGGCGCGACGCTTGATGACCTTTTGCCCGAGGCCTTTGCCGTGGTGCGCGAGGCGGCCGACCGTCGCCTGGGCATCTTCAACGTGCTCGAGCCCAAGAATAACTTTGACCTTGAGAAGGTCTCCAAGGCTCATCAAGACTTGATTCTTGATGCCCGAAAGCAGCTCGAAGACGGCGTCGACGTGGTCGAGATTCGCTTTCCGGCTGACTTTTACGAGGCCGTGCGCGCCCTCTATCCAGAGTCTTTGCCCCCATTCCGCATGCGTCCCTTTGACGTGCAGATGCGCGGTGGCATGATTCTCCATGCCGGCAAGATCGCCGAAATGAAGACCGGCGAAGGCAAGACGCTGGTGGCCACGCTTGCCGTCTACCTGAACGCCCTCACCGCCAAGGGCGTGCACGTCGTGACCGTGAACGACTACCTGGCCAAGCGCGACAGCGAGTGGATGGGACGCCTGTATCGGTTCCTGGGCCTCACCGTGGGCCTCATCGTCAACGAGAAGAGCGAGCCCGAGCGCCGCGAGGCCTACGGCTCCGACATCACCTACGGCACCAACAACGAGTTCGGCTTCGACTACCTGCGCGACAACATGGCCAGGAACATCGAGGATTGCGTCCAGCGCGAACTCAACTACGCCATCGTCGACGAAGTGGACTCGATCCTGATCGACGAGGCGCGCACGCCGCTCATCATCTCGGGCCCCGCCGAGGAGAGCACTGACAAGTACGTGCTGGCCGACCGCGTCATTCCGCTGCTCAAGAAGAACATCCACTACACCGTGGAAGAGAAGTACAAGAACGTCATGCTGACCGAGGCTGGCGTCGAGGTCTGCGAGAAGACCTTGGGCCTAGAAAACCTCTACGCCGACTTCAACACCGAGTGGGTCCACCACATCAACCAGGGCCTGCGCGCCCACGTCATCTTCAAGAAGGATGTCGACTACGTGGTGCAGAACGGCGAAGTGAAGATCGTCGACGAGTTCACCGGTCGCATCATGGAAGGACGCCGCTGGTCGGACGGCCTCCATCAGGCTGTCGAGGCCAAGGAACATGTGAAGATCGCCCGCGAGAATCAGACGCTGGCCACCATCACCTTCCAGAACCTCTTCCGCATGTACAACAAGCTCTCGGGCATGACTGGCACCGCCGACACCGAGGCGCTGGAGTTCGCCGAGATCTACAAGCTGGGCGTGGTGGTGGTTCCCACCAACCGCCCGATGATCCGCCGCGACCGCGACGACTGGGTCTTCCGCACCGACCTTGAGAAGTACAAGGCCATTGCCGACGACATCCGCGATCGCAACGCTCTGGGGCAGCCCATCCTGGTGGGTACCGTCTCGATTGAGAAGAGCGAAAAGCTTTCGGGCATGCTCAAGAAGAATGGCGTGGCTCACGATGTGCTCAACGCCAAGCAGCACCAGCGTGAAGCCGTCATCGTGGCCGAGGCCGGTCAGATGGGCAAGGTCACCATCGCCACCAACATGGCCGGTCGCGGTACCGACATCACGCTGCGCGACACCGACTGGGATTCCCTGGTGGCCCATTGGCAGGAGAAGAAGTTCGTTCCGGCAAACCTGCCCAAGGATCCGGCCGAACAGGACGAGGCCATCCTCGCCTTCTGGGCCGAAACTCAGATCGAGGACGAGAAGGAGCGCGCCAAGTGCGTGGGCACCCGCGAAGAGCGACTCGTGCTTCTCAACAAGGCGCGGGAAGAGAAGGAACATCCGCCCCTGCCGGCGCCTTGGGAATTGCGCGAACTAGGGATCATCTCGGTGCGAAAGCTCGGCGGTCTCCACATCGTGGGCACCGAGCGCCACGAGAGCCGACGCATCGACAACCAGTTGCGCGGCCGTTCCGGTCGTCAGGGCGATCCGGGCTCCAGCCGCTTCTTCCTCTCGCTGGACGACGAGCTGATGCGCATCTTCGGCGGTCAGAATATCCGCGGCATGATGGATCGCCTGGGAGCCAAGGAAGGCGAGGTCATCACCCACCCGCTCCTGAACCGCTCCATCGCCAGCGCTCAGAAGCGCGTCGAGGGCCAGAACTTCGAGGTGCGCAAGCATTTGCTGGAATACGACGACGTCATGAATCAGCAGCGCAAGGTGGTCTACCGGCTGCGCCGCCGCATCCTCCTGGGCGAGGATGTGCGTGACGAGATCGTGAACCGCCTGGCCGACGCCGCCGAACTCAAGGTGGCGGCCCTGTTCCTGGCTCCGGCCGAGGAAGAAGGCGGCGAGAAGAACTGGGAAGCCGCTTCTGCCGAGCTGCGCCGTTCCCTGGGGGCCGAGTACGACCTGTCTCATGCCGCTCAGATGGGCACCAGCCAGGAGACCATCGCCGAGGAAGTGCTGAACCAGATGGAGGCGCACTACAAGGGCCTCGAGGAGCAGTTGGGTTCCGAACTCCTGCGCGAGCTCGAACGTCAGTTGCTGCTCTTGACCATCGATCACCTCTGGAAGAGCCACCTCTACGACATGGACAACCTCAAGGAGGCCATTCGCTATCGCGGCTACGGACAGAAGGATCCGCTGTCGGAGTACAAGCAGGAAGGTTTCGCCATGTTTGAGAACATGCTGGAGCGGCTGGCCGTGGAAGTGGCCGAGCGCATCCTGCATGTGGAGCCTTCGGCCTTCGTGATGCCCGAGCATCGCGGCGAACCGGTGGAACTGGAGATGAACCATCCCTCCTTCGCCGGCCTTGAAGACGAGGACGACGACGATGAGGATGACGAGGAAGAAGAGGACAAGGGCCCGGCCCCGGCGCCGCTGCTTCCGGGCACCATGGCGGTGATGGCCCAGCCGCCGCAGGAGAAGCCGCGCCAGGCGCCGCTTCCCTCCAACGTCTCGATGTCGGTGGGGCGCAACGACCCTTGCCCGTGCGGATCTGGCAAGAAGTTCAAGAAGTGCCACGGCGCCTGATCGGGGCGCTCGGACAATAACTGGAAAAAGGGGCCGCAAGGCCCCTTTCTTTTAAGTAAGGCTCTCGACCCGGCAGGAATCGGAGAGCAGCGATCGCAAGAGCGCCACCGAGGCCTGCAATTCGGGGCCTTTCGGCAGCGCTTCAAGTACCGACTCCGAGCCCACCAGCACCAGCTTGCACCGGGCCCGCGTGATGGCTACGTTCAGTCGTTCGGGCTGGAAGTAGAAGTCGGCCAGGCGGGCCGCCCAGGCCGGATCGGAGGCGGTGAGCGAGACCAGCACCACGTCGCGCTCCTGCCCCTGCATGCGCTCCACGGTGTCCACCACAAGGGCGCGGCGAACGGCGGCGTCGGGAACTAACGTCTCGAGTTCCATCCGGATGGCGCGCCCCTGGGCCCGGAAGGGCGCGATCACGGCCAGTTGCTGCGGCGGCAGGCCGCATTCCAGCAGCTCGGCGGCGAGCTCGGCCACCAATCGCGCCTCGGCATCGCTGCGGGTGCGTGCGAGGTGGTGGCCGACCGGGACGAACACCCGCGGGCGAGCGGGATCGAGAATTTGAGCGAAGCGGCGCGGCGGACGTGCCAGTGACAGTTCTTGTCCCAAAGCCGATTCGTGCGACTCCAGGGCGCCGCCGTAGAAGGCCTGACTTGGCCACAGCGAGAGCGAAGGAGGCAGTCGGTAGGTCTCCGAGAGCAGCGAGTCAAACCCCTGTTCGGCCAGGAGGCCGAAGATCGAGGTGTCGGCGGCGTGAGTTCCTGATCGGCTGGTCATCACCGGCGGCAGCTGCTTGTGGTCGCCAAAGAACAGAAAGCGTCGGCCCTTGCGCATGGCCATGAGGGCTAGCGGCACGGTGAGCTGGCTTGCCTCGTCGAAGACCACGGTGTCAAAGCTGGTCTTGCCGATGCGCCCTGACACGGCGGCAAAGGGAGTGGCGCCCACCACGTAGCCGCCCTCGTGGCGAAAGAGTGGGCTTTGGCGCAGCGAATCGAAGCTGGGAAATGGCGCCTCGGCATCGGGCTGGCCGCCGATCTTCACGACCGGAAAGTCAGAACGACCAGCTCGCACCACCGCCCCTAGGGCGTTAGCGATGGCGCGGTGGGTGAGCGAGGTGACCAGCACCCGCTGTCCTTCCCGGGCAAGGCTTGCCGCCACCTCGGCCAGCACCCGCGTCTTGCCGGTTCCCGGAGGCCCTTGCACCAGGGCGCAGAGGTCGGTGGAAAGGCACTGGGCAAAGGCCTCGCGCTGACTCCAGTTCAGTGACAGTTCCTGTCCCAGCTCCTCGGCGCGGGCGGCTCGCTCCATGTCTAGGCGTGGCCTGAGACGCCCGGTCAGAAGTGGCAGCACCCGCTCGCGCCCCTCGCGCGAGGCGCCTAGGTCGGCCAAAGCCTCCAACACCGTCTGCGAAAGGTCCAGGTGGCCGGCGTCCAGGACGCGCGGGGCCGTGAGGTCAGAAAGTTCCTCCTTGCGATCGCGCCGTTCCCGCTCGCCCACGTAGAGCAGGAAGCGCCCGGCGTCCTCGTGCTCCACGAAGGCCGGGATGCCCGGGCTCCCGAGCGGGTCTCCGAAGCCGATCTGCACCAGGTCTCCTTCGCGAAAGCGCGAATGGTTGCGCTCGAAGGAGGCCTCGATCCAGCCCTCGCCTTGGTCGCGACAGTGCACGTTCTCCAGGGCCGAGCCATCCTCGACGCGGGCGACTAAGGGCTTTTTCCAGTCGCGGCGCAGCTCGCGAAGCGATGCCTCGGACTCCTCGCGCACCTGGGAACGCATGGCCTCCAGGAAGGCTGCCAGCTCCGGGTCTATCGAGGCGTCAAGTTCGCCGTAAAGGGGGGCGTGACGCGGGTCCTCAGTCATGGAAATCTCTCACGATGTCTTGCGAGGCGATCCGGACCTCATCCTCGAGATCGATCATGGCATTGACCAGCCAGATTCCGTCCGCGCGAAGGAGCTCCTCCAGCGTCAGAGGTGCAGGAAGTACTCGTCTCTCTTCCAGGTAGGCCGCGATGCGGGTCGAGGAAAGTAGCGGCTTTTCTGGCGTGCGCAGCGTTCCGTCGAGGCGGCACACGAGGGCCGCGTAGCTTCCTTCCAAAATTTGTCCTTCGTGCACGAGCAGGAGGTCCCAAGAGGAATCTGCGGGATCCAGCCCGTGGCGATGCGCGCATTCGGAGCGCAACCGTCCGATCCCGGAGCGGTCCAGAAACTTGTGGCGGTAGTCGAGCGCTCCCGCTTCGACGGCGTAAAGTCGCCGTGGCCGGCGAATCTCGTAAGAAAGTGCCTCCAGCTTCCATGCGCGCGAGGTGTAGCTTAGTCGAAGTTTCCATCGGCCTGGACGTTTCCTGTCAGGAAGCCCGGCAATAGCCTGCTCCAGGCTCCAGTGCGGCGGCTCGCCGAAGCAGTCGAGCGAACTTCTCTCCAGGCGTCGCTGGTGGAATTCGTGCCGCTGCAGTTCGCCGTCCTCAAGACGCATCGTCTCAAGCAGGATCGGCGGCAGCGGTAGGGAGATTTTGTCGGACAGTTCCTGCCATTCCCGCCGCGGGTCGCTTTGCACGGTGACGCCGCCGCCGCTCTTAAAGATCCCGGCGCGCAGGTTTTCCTTTCCGGGAACGGTGCCGCGGTCCTCCAGGACGCGGATGGCCACGGCGCTCTCCAGCATCTTCCCGTCAAAGACGCCGAAGACCCCGCAGTAGAGGCCGCGTTCGTGCCCGAGCATGGCTTCGGCGCGCGCGATGTGGGCGCAGGTTCTCGACTTGGGGGCGCCGGTGACCGATCCGGCCGGCAACAGTTCCCGGAAGATCGTCCCGATCCGCTCCTGCCATCCCTTTTCCAGGCGCCCGACGACCTCGCTGGAGGTCTGCAACAGGACGGAATCTGTCAGATGGACCGCTTCCGCGAAGCGGTAGCGCGGGACCGCGACGTCTCGGGAGACGCGAGCCAGGTCGTTGCGCAGAAGATCGACGACGGTGACGTGCTCGGCAGCTTCCTTTCCGTCTGCCAGGAGCCGCTGCGCAGCCGCATCGGCTTCGGAAGGTGGGCAGCGCAGGCTTCCCTTCATGGGAAAGGTGCGGATGGCGTTTCCTTCAATCCGCACGAAGGCCTCCGGCGAGGCCACTAGGATGCCGTCCCCGTCGCGGCCGCTCAGAGAGCCGTTCATCCACAGGCGGTACGGGGCCTGCAGGTGCGGTAGCAGTTCGGACAGGCGTCCACGGTAGCGTACCGGAGTGGAGGCTGTCAGGTTGAGCAGGTAGCTTTCGCCATCCAACTGCGCCCGGCGAACGTGTTCAAAAGCCTTGCCATAGCGCGCGAAGGGGATGGCCGCGACATCCTGTATGCCCCAGCCAGGCTCAGGCAACGCGGAAGGGGCCGCTATGTTGCCGCATCCTTTCAGATCGTAGCGCAGATGCCTGGAATCCACCTGGTTCAGAGGAAGCACCAGGGGATGGCGCAATGCGTAGTCCAAGACGAAGAGGAACGGCGTGCCGGCGGTTCCCATAGCGTTCATGCGAGCAAAGGCTTGGTCCGCAGAAAATCCTTCGCTCACTCCCAGACCCAATAGCGACTGCCGTCCTTGGTTCGCCCCAGGAAGCCGTAGTCCACCAGGTAACGTCGCAACGTGGCGTAGTGCTCGGGGCTGGCGTTTTTCAGGATTTCGTTGACCTGCATTTCGGTGTAGGGGCAGACCTTCTCGAAGAGCGAGGAGAGGTGCTCCACGACCACTACGCGGCCCTTTTCCCGCAAGGGAAGCTTTGTCAATTTCCCGTCCTGGAAGTGCTTCTTGAGAATGGCGGCCTTTTCTGCTTCGGTCGCTTGGAGGTGGGAGGCTGGTCGGGGAGGGCGATCCTGCGCCATGAGGTGGGCGGGAATTTCTACGTCCGCCTCGGTGTCCAGGTTGGAGGCGGCGAAGACCTTGAAGAAATGGAGCTGGTCCAATTCCTGCATGCGCCGCAGGAACTCTTCGCGGACCGTTTCAGGGGGAATGCCCAAGACCTCGCAGAAGGCGTCCTTCCAAAGCAGATAGGAGAGGGTCGGTAGCATGTGGAAGAAGCAGGAGGTGGTCAGCGTACTTACCGTATCGCGGTAGGGAAACCCGGTGCTTGCAAAGCGCGAACGCATCTCGGGCAGACTTTGGAGCCAGGTTTCCATGATGCGCTTTCCGGGCATCTTGCCGCCGTCAGCTTTCATGTCCTCCATCAGAAAGATGCGGATGAGCTCCTTCTTGGATTCCATGAAGGCGAGTTCATCATCTAGCGGAGGAGCTATGCAGCATTTCTCCCGCAACTGGCGAAAGGCGTCCATGTGGCGCTCCAACAGTGACTTGCGGAAGGAGAGGATGAGCTCCTGCAGCAGGGAGTCCTTGCTCTTGAAGTAGTAGTAGATGAGCGCCTTGTTGACCTGGGCCTTTTGGGCGATCTCGTCCACCCGCGTGGCGTCGAACCCCTTGGACGAAAAGAGCTCTTCGGCGGCCTGGAGAATGCGGGCGCGCGATTCGGTGCCGTCGTCGCAGAGTTTCTTAACCATTCGGTTAAATTAAAAAGTCGTACTCATTTTTGCTGGCCGTTGGCGCAAAAAAGCCGCTTCCCAAAAGGAAAGCGGCCATAGAGGATTCCCGGGAGGGGATATGATCAGAACGTGTAGTTGAGCTCGGCCGTGATGGCTTGGTCGTACTTGTTCAAGACACCCTTGTCATTTTCAAAAACGTTGGTTGTCGCGTAGTCGAAACGATATTCGGCACGCAGCAAGGTGGCGGGAGTGAGCTTGTATCCCGGAGCCACAGCAAAGGTGTGGAAGGTCGTCGATTTGCCCTGGTCAGGATCAGAGTTCAAGAACTCGTAGCGCAGGCCGATCTGGGCGTTGCCGATATGGTACAGGGGTTGGATGCCGAAGCCGAGGTTCGTGAGATCGGTCGTGTCTCCGGATCCCTTTTCTTTGTAGAGGCCATTTGCTTGGAAGTTGAGATCAAGTCCCTTCACAACCTTGGTCAGGCCGGTGAAGTCGACGCTCGTCAGGTTGTTGCGACCCGAGTAGGGGCCGTAATAAGCACTGAGCGCGCCCGAGAGGGCGTCGCCAAATCCGAGTCCCACCTTGCCGTACACCATCGGAATGCCGTCTTCCTTCGATGTGGTCCAGGTGTCCCAACCGTTCACGCCACCAAGGGCAAAGTTCAGCTGGTCGTTGGCTTTGAAGGTCAGGATGGCACCAGTGTGGGCCACGGGCTCGGACTGCCCAAAGAGCAGGCCGCGGGTGATGGTGGCATTGAGGCCGGAGTTCAGGACTTCGATGCCTTCAGAGGTGTAGAACTTACCAGCCTGCAAGCCGACCGGGGTCTTGCCGAAAGGCACGACGATGTAAGCCTGATGAAGAGAAATTGCGAATCCATTGCTAGAATCATGGAGCGCTTCGGGGTCGGTGAAGGCATCCTTGCCTGCATCAAGGTCGATCACATAGGAGGCGGTGCCTGCGTCACCACCGGTAACGGTCAAGTGGGCCGCATTCAACTGGAAGGAAGCATCCTTGCCACCGAAGTAATTGTAGGTGCTGTTGTTGCCGCTGGCGGGGTCGTTCAGATCCTTGTTCCAAGTGGTCGTGACATATCCCGTGAACTTGGGACCATCTGCCATGGTGAGACTTGCCAGAGCCAGGGCCATCGCGCCGGCCTTTGCATATCGATCGAGTTGCATCGTTCCTCCTAATTAAGGGTCCTAGGGACGCTCACGGCGTCGTTATCTCTGTACAGTACGAAGTTTGTGCCAACAGAACCAAAGGCTTTGGTTCGATGAAAATCCACATGGATGTTTTCAAATTGAAACGTGAATTTTGCAATTGTTGACAAATGCGACATTAGGTTCGCTGCGTGTCGTTTCTGGTCAGAACATGTGGTTCAGTTCTACAGTCACGACCTGATCAGCCCGATTTTTGTGGCCGTCGGCTTGGAAGTCCTTCTCGGCGCCGATGTCCACGCGGTATTCGACCCGCATCAGGGTGCTGGCGGCAAAGCGATAGCCCGGAGCCAAGCTGAGGCTGTTGATGGTGACTTCCTTCCCCTTCAGGTCCTTGTAGAAGAGCTCGTAGCGAAAGCCAAGCTGGGCGTTATCCAGGTGCAGCAGTGGCTGGATTCCGGCTCCATAGAGTTTGGTATCGAGGTCGGGGGATCCGGCGCCCCGGAACTGGTAGTTCCCCTGGAAGTTCAGGTCCAGGGTGGATGTCAGGCGGGATATTCCGGACAAGTCGAGGCTCAGGAAGTCGTCGCGCGAACCGTTCAAGGTGGCGGCGGAGCCGTAATAGCCTGAAAGCGTGGCGCTCAGGGGATCTCCCGCGCTGGCATAGATGCGAGCATAAGCCATGGGCAGACCATCGGCAGAGGGGATCGTCCAGTTGTTCCACCCGTTCACAGCACCAGCCGCGAGGTTCAGATGCTTGCCGAAGTCGGCGGTCAAGATGGCGCCGGTGTGGTTGATGCATTCCATCTGCCCAAAGAGCAGGCCGCGGGTGATGGTGGGGTTGAAGCCAGAGTTCTGGACTTCGATGCCTTCGGAGGTGTAGAACCGGCCGGCCTGAATGCCAAGCGGGGTCTTGCCGAAGGGGACGGCAACGTAGGCTTGCTGCAGGTCGATGGCATAGCCGGAGCCCAGGCTGAGGGAACCCGGGTTCTTGAGGGCATCGGTGCCGGCGTCCACGTCGATCACGTAGTTGGCGCCACCGAGATCGCTTCCGGTGAGGGTCGCGTGAGCCGCATTCAGCTGAAAAGACGCTTCCTTGCCCTCGTAGTAGTTGTAGTCGCTGGAGGTGCCGCTTGCCGGGTAGTTGAAGTCCTTGCTCCAGGTCCCTGTGACATATCCCGTTACCCGGGGGGCGTCTGCGGCGGCAAGGCCCACTAGGGCCAAAATCGCGGCAGCGGCCTTCGCGTGTCGATCAATCATGCATCATTCCTCCAATTATGGTTCCTAGGAACGTAGGAATCCTTGCGGTAACGGGAAACATCCTTTGCACCAATGACGTCGGCAACGGCACATTGGTTCCCCAAAACGCTGTATTTTGCCCTTCATGCCCATCTACGAATACTATTGCCGCGACTGCAATGCTGTGTACCAGTTCTTTTCCCGCACGACCTCTCCCAAAGCCGATCCTATCTGTCCCAAGAACGGTGAGCATGTCGCCTTGGAGCGCATGATGTCGGGCTTTGCCTTTCCTAGAGGCGGCAAGGCAACCTCTTCCGCAGAAGGGGGAGCTGAGGGCGGAGGTGGCGGACCAGATCTTGGCAATCCCCAGATGGCCGCTGAGATGGGACGCTTGATGTCCCAGATGGAAGGCGTCGACGAGAACGACCCGAAGGCCATGGGGCGGCTGATGCGCCGCATGACGGAAATCACTGGAGAAGGGGCGAATGATCCGGCCATGCAGGAGGCTATCCGGCGTCTGGAAGGCGGGGAAGATCCAGAACGGGTCGAGGAGCTGATGGACGGGGCCTTTGGTGATGGGGGAGAATCCGGTGGCGGCGGGGCCGGCGAAGCCTATCACGATCCTGGCATTTACGACATGTAGCCGGCGTCGGCGGGGAGCGCGGCAGGGGATAGGTTTGTACCTTGGAGTTGGCCGGGGTACGGTCGAAGTCCTAGGAGCATCTTCGTGTCGCGTTTTCAGACCATTCTCGGGGTCGGTTCCGCCTTGTGGGACGTTTTGGCCCATGTCTCAGAAGAGACTCTTGCATCCATCGGGGCTCCCAAGGGTGGCATGACACTCATGGATCCGCAGCCGCATGCTGAGCTCTTTCGCAAGCTGGAAGGACGCTTGGAGGGCGTCGAGGAGGCCTCGGGGGGATCTGCCTGCAATACCGTGTTGGCGCTGGCGCATTTGGGCGCGCAGGTGGCCATCGGCGGGCGCCGCGGCAACGACGCCTGCGGCGAGAAGCTTGCGGCGACGCTTGCTTCCCAGGGACTCGAGGTGCGCTTTGCGGTGGATGCTTCGCCCAACGGCTGCGTGCTTTCGCTGGTGACCCCGGATGCCCAGCGCACCATGTTCACCTCCCTTTCGGCTTCCAACTACTTCTGCGCTGCCGACATCGCTGCTCTCGATCTGACCGGCGTGGGCCTTCTTTACCTAGAAGGCTATCTGCTCTTCAACGTGCCGGTTTTCGATGCCATCATGGAACGGGCGCGTTTGGAACGCATTCCTGTGGCCCTGGACTGCGGCGCCTTCAGTGTGGTCGAGGCCTGCCGTCCGCGTCTTTTGGAACTGCTTTCGCAAGGTCGCATCGAGATTTTGCTCGCCAACGAAGACGAAGCGCTTGCCCTGACCGGCGTCCGCGACGAGGCGGCGCTGGAATGGATCGCCAACCACGTGCCCACCGCCGTGGTGAAGCTCGGCGCCCGCGGTGCCCTTTTGGCCCAGAACGGTCGTCGTGCCGTGGTGGCCGCCGCTCCCGCTCCGCATGTGCTAGATACCACCGCTGCCGGCGACTTCTGGGCTGCCGGCTTTTTGCGCGGCCTTGATCTCAACATGGACCTCTCGCAGGCAGGGCATCTCGCCTCGCGGGTAGCTGCCGAAGTCATTCAGGTGATGGGAACGAAGCTCCCCGAAGAGCGCTGGAAGGTGCTCAAGGACGTGGCATGACCGATTCCTTGGGCAGGCATCTTCACCTTCTGGGTGATTTTACCCGGATCCTGTCCGAGGCTAAGGGACTGCCTGCGATTGGCGACCGGGTGGTGCGGCTGGTGGCCGACCATCTGGGTGTTCCCGTCTGCAATCTCTACATCCACGATCCCGACCGGGGGCGGCTGGTGCTGCTTTCCACCACCTCCACCCGCTATCGCCACGGCGAGGTGTCGCTGGAGATGAACGAGGGATTGACGGGCACGGTGGCTCAGACCATGGAGCCGCTCAACGTGGCCGACGGTCCCAAGCACGCCTACTACCGGCACTTCCCCGAACTCGACGAGCCCGAACTGGTCTCGTACTTGGGCGTCCCGTTGGTGCTGCGCGGACGCTGCAATGGCGTGCTGGTGGTTCGCTCTGGCGAGGCGGTCCAAGCCCCCCAGGAAGACGAACTGCTCCTGATGACGCTGGGCTCGCAACTGGCCGGTATCGTGGAAAGCGCCCGCCTGCTCGAGATCCTCGAAAGCCGCTCTCCCAACGCCATGGGACGGCTGGAAAAGCTCGCCGCCCGCCCCGAGGACGAAGCCGTCTCCGTTTCCGCTGAGATGACCCTGCTGCGGGGCTTCCCAGCTTCGCCCGGTTCGGCCATCGGGAAGGCACGCCTCATCGGGCACATCCGCACCCGCGAGGAGCTGCTCTGCGTGAAGCTTCCCGAAGGGGACCAGGAGGAAGTCTTCTCCCGCGCCCTGGAGGATTCGCTCAAGGACTTCGGGCGCACCGAGGCCGCTGCCGTGGAGCTTGTCGGACAGGAATTGTCCTACATCTTCGGGGCCCAGGCGCTGCTGCTCCACGATCCGCTATTCCTCGGCGAGATCCGCACCCGCATCCGCGACCGCCGCATGCCGGCCCACCTTGCGGTGTACGACGCCGTCGAAGCCCTAGTGGGCACAATGCTCAAGGCCTCCAGCGACTACCTGCGCGAACGCGCCGAGGACTTCCTGGGGGTGGGCACCATCCTGGTGGACGCCATCCTCGGCGGCGAGACCGCCAGCGAAGATTTGACAGGTTCCGTCGCGGTGGCTGTCCAGCTCTCGCCGGCCAAGCTCATCGATCTCGCTTCCCGTAAGGTCTCGGCGGTGGTGATCGCCGAGGGCGGCATCACGAGCCACGTGAGCTTACTTGCGCGGGCCATCAACCTGCCGGCTATCACTGGCATCGGGCCTTCCCTCAAGACCGTCCCCGAGGGTGCACGCCTCCTGGTGGATGCCGTGGTGGGCAACCTCTTCGTGGAGCCCACCGAGGCGGTGTGCGCGGCCTACGAGCTGACCCAGCGCGAGGCCATCCTCGAGGTGGGAAACGATCTTGAACTGCAGGGCCCATGCCGCCTCTCCTCGGGAGAAGAGATGCGGGTGATGGCCAACGTGGGCCTCTTGCGTGAGCTTCCCGTGGCGGCCCAGCGCGGTGCCGACGGCGTCGGACTCTACCGCACTGAGTTCACCTACCTGGTGCATCGCAACTCGCCTACCGAGGCCACTCAGTTGCGCGTCTATCAGCGCGCCTTCCAGGAATTCCCCGACCGCCCCATCACGATTCGCACCCTGGACCTGGGCGGCGACAAGGCGGCGGCATTCCTTGGCAACCAGGAAAAGGAAGACAATCCCTTCCTGGGACTGCGCTCTATCCGGCTTTCGCTTGCTTATCCAGAAGTCTTCCGCACCCAGCTGCGAGCGCTCTTCCGCGCCAGCCGAGGGCAGAAGTGTCGTGTCCTCTTTCCCATGATCTCCTCGGTAGACGAGATGCGCGAGACGCTGCGACAAGTGGATCTGGCTCGCGCCGAACTGCGCGCCACCGGCCAGGACTTTGCCGAGACGCTGCCCATGGGCGCTATGATCGAGGTTCCTGCGGCCGTCGAGATTTTGCCCCACCTGGCCAAGCACGTCCAATTTCTGTCGGTGGGCACCAACGACCTGCTGCAGTTCACGGTGGCCGCCGACCGCGGCAACCGTCGTGTGGCCGAGCTTGCCAGCCGTTACCATCCGGCCATCTACTCCATGCTCTCCCGCATCTCCTGGGAAGCCATTCGCGCCGGCGTGCCAGTCTCGATCTGCGGCGAGATGGCCGCCGACCCGGCCTGCAGCCTTTTCCTTGCCGGCATCCAGGTGGACACCCTCTCGATGGATTCCCGCTACATCGAGCGGACCAAGGCGCTCTTGCGCGGCTATTCGCTTCAGGAGCTGTGCGAGGTCGCCGGGCAAGTCAGGAAGTTTGGCACCGCCGGCGAGATCCGTCGCTGCCTGACCTCCCATCTCAGACTTCCTGAAGGCAAGGAACGCCTCTTCGAAGGGGTGGCGGTCTCGTGACCGTATTGGTAGATAATCGCAATTTGACGCTTTTTGACGTGGTCAACACCTATGGCCGCGACGTGCAGGAGCGCTTCGGGTTCCGGGTGCAGAAGGTCGCCATCGACGCTGGTTTCACCTGCCCTAACCGCGACGGCCTCAAGGGGCGTGGCGGCTGCACCTTCTGCAACAACGAGTCCTTCTCGCCCAACGAGGGCAATCGCGCCTCGGTGCGGGAACAGTTGGCCGAGGGCAAGCGCGTGGTGCACCGTCGCACCGGAGCTACCCGCTTCATCGCCTACTTCCAGGCCTACAGCAACACCTACGAGCGGCTGGAACGGCTGCGCGAGCTCTACGAGGCGGCCCTGGAGGACCCCGACGTGATGGGAATCTCGGTGGGAACGCGTCCCGACTGCCTTCCCGACGGGGTGCTGGAGCTGCTTTCTGAATACCAGCACCGCGACCTGGAAGTGTGGCTGGAGCTTGGCCTCCAGTCGGCCTTCGACAGCACTCTCGAACGCGTCAACCGGGGCCACACTGCCGCCGAGTATTTCGAGGCCGCCGCCAAGGCGCGGGCGATGGGACTCAAGGTCTGTACCCACCTCATTTTGGGACTTCCTGGCGAGGACTACGAGCACTGGTCCACCACCCACCACCGGGTGATCGAGGCCGGCACCGACGGCCTCAAGTTTCATCCCCTGCACGTGGTGCGGGCAAGTTTACTGGCGCGCCAGTGGCAGCGCGGCGAATACATCCCGCTGGAGCTTCCAACTTACGTGTCGGCGGTGGCCGATTTTCTGGAACGCACCCCCTCCAATATCGCCATCCATCGCCTGACGGGGACGGCTTCGCTTGATGTTCTGCTGGCCCCCATGTGGTGCAACTGGAAGTGGAACGTCTTGAACGGCATCGAGCGCGAATTGCGCCGGCGCGGCACCTGCCAAGGTTCGGCTTTGGGAGACGGCTTGGAATGAAGGAGACTGCGGAGCGTCTGGTGCGGATCGATCCGCGCTGGGACGAGGTCCGCGCCGTGGACCGCCTGGAAGAAGAAGCCACCATGATGCGCGCTCGCGGCTGGTGGTATGCCGGTTCCCGGGTGGACGAACTCTTCGAGAACGTGGTGCTCTTTTTTGAGCGCGAGGTGGACGGAACGGCCCCCTCCTGCACCGACGAGACGGCATGAGCGAACTGCCCATCGAGGCCATCCGCGCCGAGGTGCTGGCGGCTGCCTGTGAAGGTGGTGGAGTGGTGCTGCAGGCACCCACCGGTTCAGGAAAGTCCACCCGCGTCCCGCAGATGCTCTTGGAAGCTCTCCCCGAGGGTGAAATCTGGGTGCTGGAGCCGCGTCGCCTGGCGGTACGTTCCCTGGCGGCACGCGTGGCTTCGGAGCGCGGCGGCGAGGTGGGCGGTGAGGTGGGCTATCGGGTGCGCTTCGAGTCCCGCGTCGGTCCGGCCACGCGGCTCCTCTTTCTCACGCCGGGCACGGCCTTGCGCATGCTTTCGGGAAACCCGGAGCTTCGCGGGGTGGCGGCGCTGTGTTTTGACGAATTTCACGAGCGGGGCGCTGACTCCGATGCTCTGGCCGCTCTGGCGCTGGAGCTCTGCGCCACCTCGCGTCCCGATCTGCGAGTGTGGATCCTTTCAGCCACTCTAGATCCGGTGCGCCTGGTTGCCTGGTTTTCTGCCCGCGGAGTGGGCGCGCGGCAACTTTCCTCGCAAGGGAGAGCTTATCCGGTAGAGCTGTCCCACCTTCCTCCTGAGTCTGGTGAGATGCTCGCGCGTACGGTGGCGCGGGCGCTGCGACAGATTTTGTCATCCCTTCAGGGAGATGTGCTGGTGTTCCTGCCTGGCCGCGACGAGATTCGCCGGGCCGAGTCTGCCTGCCGGGAGCTGCTTTCCCACCATCCTTTGGCGGCCGTGACCGAGGTGGTGCAGCTGCACGGCGAGCTGGAGCCTTCCGAGCAGGATGCCGCCGTCCGTCCTTCGACGCCGGGACGCTTCAAGGTGATCCTTTCCACCAACGTGGCCGAGACTTCGCTCACCCTTCCCGGGGTGCGCCATGTGGTCGACTCGGGATTGGTGCGGCGTGCTCGCTTTGATCCTCGGCGTGGCCTCAACACCTTGTGGACGGTGCGCGCCGACCGGAAAAGCGCCGAGCAGCGCGCTGGTCGTGCTGGCCGCACGGCCGCCGGCGACTGTCTGCGACTGTGGGATCCGCGCGATCTCCCGCCAGAGGATTCGCTTCCCGAAATTGCCCGTCTTGAACTTTCGGGGTTGTGGCTGCAACTCTTGGGCGAGGGCGCGACTCCCGGCTCCCTTCCGTGGTTAGATGCCCCGCCCACGGAGGCGGTGGCAGCGGCGCAAGCGCTTTTGGAGCGGCTGGGGGCTCTAGATCGCGATGGCGCGATCACCGCGCTCGGACGCGAATTGTCAAAACTTCCGGTGTCGCCGCGCACCGCCCGTGTGCTCTGGGAAGCGTGTGTCAATGGGGGGCTTGCGGCTGCGCTAGACTGGGCGAGTGAATACGAGTCTCAAGGTGGCGGGGATGCCCGTCGCCTGCGCGATCGGTTGCGGGGGATGTTCGGCCCGGGCAAGGGCGGGCCGGTGCCGCTTGGTCGCCTGCTTTTGCCTTCCTTTTCTGATGCCATTGCGACGGCCACTGACGGCGGGCGCTGGCGGCTCCCTGATGGCCGCACGGCGGCGCTCGATCAGAGCCAGCAGGCCTCGCCGCTTTTGCTTGCCTTGGAGGTTCAGGAGACGGCAGCGCGCGAGCGTGGCACCTCGCTGCGCATCCGCCAGGCGGTGCCCTTGGATCCGGATTGGATTATTGAGGCGTTTCCTCGCGATTCCGGCCTCCGGCAGCTGCTGGAGTGGGATGTGCGTGCCCGGCGCGTGGTCGGCCGCGAGGTCTTCGAGCTTTTTGGACAAGAATTGTCGCATCGGCCGCTTTCCGATGACCGCCTCGACCGTCTGCGTGCCGAGGAGATCCTCTCCGAAAAACTCGCCGACGGCACGATCCGTTGGGCCTGGGGAGATGATGAAGATCTCTGGGCTCGGCGGGTGCGTCTGGCAGCCGAGCTCTTTCCCGAGCGGGGGCTAGTGCGCCTCGACGAAGGTGATTTGGATCTGGTGCGCTCGGCCCTCTGTGAAGGCTGCCTCGCCGCTCCCGGGGTGGAGGGGCGAGAAGTGCTGCCTTTCCTGCGCGAAGTGGTGGGGGCAGAGGGCTGTGCTTTTGTGGAGTCCATGCTGCCGCTGCGGCTGAATCTCCCCAATGGCAAACGGGCCCAGCTCGAATACCGCGACGATGGTCCGCCACTGGTGCGGGCGCGCATATCGGATCTCATCGGACTCAAATCTTCGCAGGTACGCATCGCCCAAGGGCGGGTTGCCATCCTGTGGGAAATCTTGGCTCCCAATCATCGGCCGGTGCAGCGCACTGCTGACCTCGACGGCTTTTGGAGCGGCGCCTATCCCGAGATCCGCAAGGATCTGGCGCGCCGTTACCCCAAACACCCCTGGCCCTGAATTAGAGGCTCAGCAGTGCTCCAATTGGGGATGCTGGGCCACTACCGGTGCCGTGACGCTATCCAGGGCGGCTAGGATCTCCGACGAAAAGCGCAGGGTGGCGGTGCGGCGACGCGGCAAACGCACCTCTTCCCCGGTGTGAGGGTTGCGGGCTGGACGCGATTCCCGCAACGGGGCGCTGAAACGGCCGAAACCGCGCAGTTCCAAGGTATTGCCGGCCTGGAGCTGGCTGCCGACGACGTCCAAGAAGGCTTCCATCACCTTCTGACACTGGATTTGAGTCAGACCGGTGGCTTTCGCTGCCTGGACTGCCAATTGGAGTTTGGTCGTATTTGGCATAGTTGATAAGACAAAATAGCATCAAAATAGCCGGGCAAGCAATCAATATGTTGTGGTCTTCCGGACTTATCACAAGAATTTGTGAATAGCTTTGAGAAAACTGCCGATTGGGTATGGAATTCCATAAAGGGGCAATACAGCCATGGACTCTGTGAAGACGCTGGTCCTGTTTGATATCGATGGCACTCTTCTCGACGCCCGTGGGGAAGGACGCGCCGGCTTTTATGATGCCTTGGGGCAGTTGTTTCCCGGTCAGCCATTTCCACTGCTGGATCTGGCCGGACGCACTGATTATGGCGCTTGGAGCGAGCTTGTTTCCCATCTTCCCCGACCCGAGGAGGCTCCATCTTTTGAAAAGTTTGCGGCCTGCTATGCTCCGTTATTGGAAGCGCGTTTAAAGCGGCGTCCGCCGCAGGAAATCCCTGGGGGCTTGGATTTCTTTCGGGAAGTAGCGCGGCAAGAACATTGGATTCCGGCTCTGGTCACAGGGAATTTCTTTCATGGCGCTCGCATCAAAATGGAGGCCGTGGGACTTTGGAATGCCTTCCTAGATGCCGGTGGCTTAGGGGCCTGGGGAGATCAGCACGCGACCAAGGTGGGACTTTCTGAAGCACTGCTCTCGCAATGGCAGAGCCGCTTTGATGAGCCTGTGCGTGCCGTCTTTCTTGGCGATACCGATGCGGATATTTCTTGTGCCGCTTCGGCAGGCATTCCCTGTGTCGTCGTCGGGAGCAAGAAGCCCCTTGGTGGCGTGGCCTATTGGCGGGACTTTACCGATCCGCAGGCGAGTCTTGCATCCTTGGCGGAGTTGGCAAAAGTCTCTGGCTAGCCTGGAATAGAAGCCTCCAGGCGAAGTACGAGATTTTCCAGAAAGGCCGGCAAGGCCATGTCTTGTGCTAGGCATCGCTTAAGCAACAGGGAAAAGAGTCCCCCGAGTTCGGTGTGGTGGGTGGTCGTGGCCTTCAGTATTGTCAGGAGCTTGAGGACGCGTTCTGAATTGTCGGCGCCTTGGTGCGCGCAGATGTGCAGACAGCGCACCAGCAATTGCACCGGACTAGCCGTCAGGTTGGCTTGGTGCGCATAGGCGCTGAACGGACCGACGGTTGTGGGCATGAGTGCGGCAAGTTGTTGGCGCTCTCCCGTTGTCGGTGCAAAGCCGATGCTCAGCTTGAGCAGTTCTGTTGGCGCTAGGCGATCAATGAGGTTTCTGGCTTCTTCCAGTGTGGCCGGTTCCCAGCGCTGTTTCGGAGACTTTTCTTCATCCGGAGTTTCTTCTTCAAGAGAGCCTTGACCGTGCGCGTCGCCGTGTCCTCCGTTGCTCTGGAGAGAGTCTCCCGTGGAAAGTTCGAGCCGGTCTGGCATGGCTTCCAGATGCACGGCTTGGCCGGTTTGGGTGGGTGTTAACGGCAGCGTCTGTGGAGGCTGGAACGCTGCGTTGGTTTCCTGGGTATGCGGAATGACAGCCTGGTTCTTGGCGGCTTCTTGAAACTGCAGGGCTTGCCATTGGTTGGCGCCCAAAAGATTGACACCTTCGGTGGCCATAGCAGTAACCTATCCTGTGAAATAGTGGAAATGCAGAAAAATCGGGAAGTTTCTTCAAAGTGGAACGGATTGTTCCGATTTCGCGAAGGCGCTGCGGGTTTCTAGGGCGAAAGAGGATTTCCTCCCGCTGCTGGCATGCGAATTGATAAGAGATGTAGCAAAGCTTCATGAAGGAATGGTTCCATTCTTTCGCAGAGCAGATCACCATAAAGGAAAGGTCATACCATGAAGAAGATCATCGCCGCTTTGGCTCTCGCTGCTTTCGCCGTCAGCACCTACGCTGAGGCCGCTCCTGCCGACACCACCAAGAAGGCCACCAAGAAGGTGAAGAAGGCCAAGAAGGCCAAGAAGGCCAAGGCTGCCAAGGCCGACAGCGCCGCCAAGTAATTTGGGCGATCGCTTTTAGCGATCGACTAAAGGGTCCTCTTCCGCAAGGAAGAGGATTTTTTTGTGTTTAAAAATGCGGAAAACGAGGGGGATGTAGCTAGACGCTAGACGCGTCAGGCGTGGGAGCTCTCGACGTCGGCAAAGAGCGCTTGCATCGCTTCTGTGATCCAGGATTCAAAGCGAGGGTGCCCGAGGCTAAAGGCATCCAAGACGCCGTGAATGCGCACGCTGAGCACCTTAGGTCCTTCTGGGGTGCGCACAATATCGACTCCGCAGACGGAAAGTGAAAAGGCTTCAGCGGCTTGGGCTGCCAAGGCAAATTCCTTTTCAGTGAGGACTTCTTTGGTCCGCGAAGTGGGGGATTGCGTCAGATTCCAAGAAATGGCTCCGAGCGCCTCGCCTTGGATGCAGAGAATCGTCAGGAACAATCCTTCGGGAGGATGCACCAGCAAGAAAGGGCCGTCGGCATGCTGTTGCCAGAGATTTGCCAAGCGCGGCCGCGGGTCTTCGGAGGCTTCGATCTTGACAAAGTTCGGATGGATCTCACCTTGCGGGGGGCGGTAGAGGCATTCTCTGCCCTTGGCGAAAAGGGCGGCATCTTCCAGGCTCTCGCCGAGAAAGGTTGGCAGGGTCTCGAGCTGGGCGGAACGCAGGCGCAACTGCATGCGCACAGGATCCCAGGCACTTTCGATACGGAACGGGTCGGGTTCGACATGGATTCCGGAGCGGGCAATTTCCTGAAGGATTGAGAGTCTCCAGGAAAACAGGGCGACATCGCTTTCGTCGCAGAGTGACAATACGAAAACGCCGTCGAGCGACTCGAGCGGCGTCTTCAGATCGTCATGATGGAATGTTCCGTCGGCAGCCTGGAAAAAACCGTCAGCACGAAGCCACACCGGTTCCCATTCTGCGGCGACCAAATACCGGAACACTGCGCCAGCCGCGAGATCCCAGGGAGGGGCTACAAACCCCAGACGGAGCTTCGCGGCCGCGATCTCAGACCTTCTTGGCCGTATGCTCAGTATGACGGCGCAGGCGAGGGCAGTACTTCTTGAAGGTCAACCCCTTGTGCTCCTTGTTCAGAACGACCGTGTAGTTCTGATCCTTCGTTTCCTTGCAGACGAGGAAATAGATTTCCTTTCCGGTCTTCTTCTTGCTGCTGGCCATGATGCTTCACTCCAATGCGATGATGAGAGCCAGCCAATATATATCTTCGCGAACCTGCCGTGAAGACTTCCTTCCATCTTGGTGCTCCTTTACGCTGTTCTAGCTGCGGATTGCACCTCTACTTGTGCCCCTGCGCTGGCTTTTCGGTGTATAAGCCCGCTACGAAAATCATTTTCCTGCAGCACCCCGAGGAAGAGCGCAAGACCAGCAACACCGTGCGTCTGGCCCAACGTCTGTGTCCAGATTTCAGCATCGTGCCTTGGCCGGGGCGCGATGCGCCGCTGGATTTCCCCACCGCGTCGCTGATTCTTTTCCCGCTTCCCGAGGCAGAAGACCTGACTCCCGAAGATCTTGCTAGCGGAGCCTCTCTGGTCATTCCCGATGGAACTTGGGCCCAGTGCAGCCGCATGGCGCGGGTTCTGGTGCGGCGGGATATGATCTTCCGCAAGCTTCCCAACGCCGTGAAGCACGGTTGGCAGGTGCGCCACAGCAGTGATCCGTCGCGGCTTTCCTCGGCTGAGGCAGCCGCCATGGCGCTTTCGCTTGCCGGCGAAACCGCTGCTGCCGAGTCGCTTGCCGAGGCGGTGGCGACGGTGGGACAGCGTTTTTTGGAGATGCGCGGTAAAGTCGTCACCGGACCTCGTCCGCAGAATTTATCAAGGTCGACTCCGCAATCTGGAATCGATTGTCTAGATTTTTGCGACCATGATTGAAGAGACCTTCATCATCATCAAGCCCAATGCCGTGGCCTCAGGGCTCATCGGCGAGGTTCTCCACCGCTACGAGACCGCCCGCTTTCGTCTGGTCGCCATGAAGGCGCTGCAAGCCAGCCGGGAACGGATGGAGGAGTTCTACGCCGAACACAAGGGGCAGTACTTCTTTGAACGGCTGGTCGGCTTCATGACCTCCGGTCCTATTGTCGTGGCGGTGCTTTCCGGCGAGAACGTCATTGCTGGTGCTCGCGCCATCAATGGTGCGACCGACCCGACTAAGGCTGCTCCCGGAACCATCCGGCAGGCTTTTGCCCCGACCATGAATGCCAACATCGTGCACAGCTCCGATTCTCCGGAATCTGCGGCGCGCGAAATTGCTTTCTGGTTTGGCCCTGACGAGCGCATCGCCTACGAGCTGCGCCCGCAACTGGCACAGCCTTGGCCTTAATTCATCTCTTTCCCAAAACCCTAAACGAGGTGCATAGATGAGCGAAAAACGCGTTCTGATCGTCGGAGGAGGCCTTGCTGGTCTCGCCGCGGCCATGAAGGCCTGTGAACTGGGTCTTGAGGTCGACATCTTCAGCATGGTGCACGTGAAGCGTTCGCACTCGGTGTGCGCCCAGGGCGGCATCAACGGCGCCGTGAACACCAAGGGTGAAGGTGACTCTCCCTACATCCACTTCGTCGACACCATCAAGGGTGGCGACTTCCTGGCCGATCAGCCTCCCGTGCTCTCCATGTGCGAAGCCGCTCCCGCCGTCATCAACATGATGGACCGTCTGGGCGTGACTTTCAACCGCACTCCCGAGGGACTGCTCGACTTCCGTCGCTTCGGCGGCACGCTCCATCACCGCACCGCCTTCGCCGGCGCCTCCACCGGACAGCAGCTGCTCTACGCTCTGGACGAGCAGGTGCGTCGCTGGGAAGCCGAGGGCAAGGTCCGCAAGTTCGAGAACTGGGAATTCACCCGTCTGATCCTCGACGCCGAAGGCAAGGCCGTGGGCCTCGTGGCTCAGGATCTCGCGACCATGGAGTTCAAGTCCTTCCCAGGACTTGCCGTGGTGCTCGCCACTGGCGGCCCGGGACTCATGTTCGGCAAGACCACCAACTCCACCATCAACTTCGGTTCGGCCACGGCCGCCGCCTACAAGCAGGGCGTGTGGTACGGCAACCCCGAGATGGTCCAGATCCATCCTTCTGGCATTCCCGGCTCCGACAAGCTGCGCCTGATTTCCGAATCGGCCCGTGGTGAAGGCGGTCGCGTGTGGGTGCCTCGCAAGAAGGGCGAGACTCGCCCCTGGAACCAGATTCCCGTCGAGGACCGCTACTACTTCCTGGAAGAGCGCTACCCTCTGTTCGGAAACCTCGTGCCCCGCGACATCGCCTCCCGCGAAATCGCCGAGATCTGCGTCAAGGAAGGCTTGGGCATCGGTGGCCGCGACGCCGTCTACCTTGATCTCACCGAGAAGGACGAAGACTTCCTGCTGCACAAGCTGGGAGCCATCCTGGAGATCTACGAGAAGTTCCGCGGTGTCGACCCGAAGAAGGTCCCCATGGAGATCTACCCGGCTTACCACTACTCGATGGGCGGCCTGATGGCCGGTTACGAGACGGATGCCGAGGGCAAGATGCTCAAGGGAAGCCCGCTGAACCAGATGACCAACATTCCCAACGTCTACGCTGTGGGTGAAGCCGATCATCAGTACCATGGCGCCAATCGCCTGGGCGCCAACTCGCTGATGTCCTGCATTTATGCGGGCCTGGTGGTGGGCGAGTCTGTTTCGGCCCTTTCCAAGAACGACAAAGCCTCCTCTGCGGCCTCCTCGCTTTTGGAATCCGAGCAGAAGCTCGAAGAAGAGAAGTACAAGAAGCTCCTGGCTCAGGACGGTCCCGAGAATCCCTTCGTGATCCACAAGGAATTGGGCGAAGCGATGAGCAAGAATTGCCTCATCGAGCGCCACAACCAGGATCTCGTCAAGCTGCGCGATACCGTTCAGGGTCTCGAGGAACGCCTCAAGAAGGCTTCCAGCCTGGACAAGTCGGGCACTGGCAACATGAGCGCGGTGTTCCTGCGTCAGCTCGACGGCATGATCACCATGGCCAAGGCCGTGGTGGAAGGCGCCATTCTGCGCGACGAGTGCCGTGGCGCTCACTACAAGCCAGAATTTGACAATCCGGCTCCTGCCAAGGAAACTCCGATTGACGATCCCGCCTGGACCGCCTACTACGAGAAGTTCCTGGTGCAGAGCAAGGAATGGCTGCGTACCACCATCGCCAAGTACGACGGAGCCAAGGCGCTGCCGACCATCGACTACAAGCCGGTCGACGCACGCCATCTCTCGCCCGAGCCGCGCGACTACACCGGCGTGGGCAAGAAGGCCTGGGCCAAGTTCAAGGCATCCCGCCAGGCCCAGGGCCAGGCGTAAGGACAGGGAGGACAAGAAATGTCAAAGAACGTCGAAGTCCGCATCAAGCGCCAGGATAGTCCTAAAGCTCCCGCCTACTGGGAGGAGTTCTCGGTTCCTTATGAAGATGGCATGAACGTCATCTCCATCCTGCAGGCCATCCGCCGCGACCCCCGCAACAAGGCGGGCAAGGCCGTGACGCCGGTGACGTGGGAATCCTCCTGTCTGGAGGAAGTCTGCGGCGCCTGTACCATGGTCATCAACGGCAAGGTTCGCCAGGCCTGCACGGCCCTGGTCGACCAGCTCCAGCAGCCCATCAGCCTCGAGCCGATGAGCAAATTTCCGGTGCAGCGTGACCTGCGCGTCGACCGCCAGCGCATCTTCGAGAACCTCAAGAAGATCAACGGCTGGATCGACGTGGACGGTTACCACGGCCAGGGAGCCGGCCCGCGCCAGAGCCCCTACGACCAGGAAGTGACCTACAAGTTCTCCGAGTGCATGAGCTGCGGCTGCTGCATGGAGGTTTGTCCGCAATTCACCATCGACAACAAGTTCATTGGTGCCGCGGTGATTGGTCAGACGCGCCTCTTCAACATGCATCCGACCGGCAAGATGCACCAGCAGAAGCGTCTGGATGCCGTCACCGACATCGGTGGCATCCAGGATTGCGGCCTCGCGCAGCAGTGTGTTAAGGCGTGCCCGAAGAAGATCCCGCTGGTGGAAGCCATTGGCAGCGTACAGCGCCAGGTCACCGTCTCGCAGGTCTTCGGCGTTCTCTCCAAGCGCGCCTAATGGACGGCGTCTATCCTTTCAAGGAGCATCGCCCCGAACTCGGGGCGCGGGTCTTCATCGCTCCGGGCGCGAAGGTGATCGGACGCGTGAAGCTCGGTGACGACGTGGGAATTTGGCACAATGCCGTGTTGCGCGGCGACATCAACTCGATCGAGATTGGGGCGCGGTCCAATATCCAGGACAACGCCACGGTCCACCTCGCCGACAAGTTCGGCGTGAAGATCGGAGAAGATGTCGTGGTGGGGCACGGGGCCATCATCCACGCTTGCACCATCCAGGACAACTGCCTGATCGGCATGGGTTCGATCGTGATGGACGGCGCCGTGATCGGCACCGGATCCATCGTCGGAGCCGGCGCCCTGGTGCCTCCCGGCAAGGTCATCCCGCCCAATTCGCTGGTGGCAGGCGTCCCTTGTAAGCTGATGCGCGAGACCACCCAGGAAGATCGCGACTCCAACAAGGCCATGGCGGCCAAGTACGTGCACGAGAAGGATGTCTTCCTTTCCGAGCCGTCCTGAGTCCCTTCTGACAAAAACTGTTAAACCCCATCAGCAAAGTGCCGGTGGGGTTTTTTCATGCCCGAAAAAGACCTGAACTTAGGCCGCGAGCTCTTCCCAACGAGCGTAGGCCGCTGTGATGGCTTCGGAGAGCGCCGTGGCTTTGCCAGTGGCTTCGGTGATCTCGGCCGGGCTCTTGCGGTAGAAGGCGGGGTCGGACATGCTCTGCGACAGCTCCGCTGCCTGGGCTTCCAGGGTTTCGATGCGGCCGGGCAGCTCATCGAGCTCCCGCTGCTCCTTGTAGGAGAGCTTGCGCCGGATCTCGACCTTGGCGGGTTGGATTGCAGCCTGAGCCGCCTCTGCTGCCAGGGCCTTCTTGGCGGCTTCGCGGTCGCGCAGCCAATCGCTGTAGCCGCCAATGTGCTCTTCCAGGGTGCCGTCAGGAGAGAGCACCAGCACCGAGTCGACCACCTCATCTAGGAAAGCACGGTCATGGCTCACCAAGAGTACGGTGCCATCGAAGTCGGAAATCAAGTCGTCCAGCAGCTCCAAGGTGTCGGCGTCCAGGTCGTTGGTGGGCTCATCCAACACTAGGATATTGGCGGGTTTGGTGAAGAGCCGTGCCAGCAGCAGGCGGTTCTTCTCGCCGCCCGAGAGCGAGGAGACCTTGGTCATGGCCTTCTCGGGGCCGAAGAGGAAGTCGCGCAGGTAGCTCATGACATGGCGTGGCCGGCCGCCGATGGTCACGCTGTCGCGTCCCTCGGCGATGGCGTCGCGCACCGTGGCGTCGGGCGGGAGCTCGGCGCGCATCTGGTCGAAGTAGAGGATCTCGAGGTTGGTGCCCAGGCGGACCTCGCCGGACTGCGGCGCGAGGTCTCCCAAGAGCACCCTCAGGAAGGTGGTCTTGCCGCTGCCATTGGCTCCCAGGATGCCGATGCGGTCGCCCCGCTGCACGTCGAGCGACACGTGGGACAGAATTTGTTTTTCTCCCCAGGCGAAGGACACGTCCTTGAGGCGGGCGACGAGTTTTCCCGAGCGCTCGGCTTCTTCCAGCTGGAGCTTGGCGCTTCCGGTGCGGGAACGGCGCTCGCTGCGTTCCCGGCGCATCTCCTCCAGGCGGCGCACGCGCCCCTCGTTGCGGCAGGTGCGGGCCTTGAGGCCGCGACGGATCCACGCCTCCTCTTGGGCCAAGACCTTGTCAAACTGGGCCTGGGCCTTCTCCTCGGCAACCAGCAGTTCCTCCTTGCGGACCAGGAAGGTGTCCCAATCGCAGTCCCAGTCGAAGAGGCGACCGCGGTCCAACTCTAGGATGCGGGTGGAAAGCCGCCTCAGGAAGGCGCGGTCATGGGTGACAAAGAGGATGGCGCAGCGGGACCCGAGCAGGATGTCTTCCATCCATTCGATGGAGGGAAGGTCCAGGTGGTTGGTCGGCTCGTCCAAGAGCAGCAGGTCCGGGTCGCTTGCCAGAGCCTTGCACAAGAGTACGCGGCGGCGCTGGCCGCCGGAAAGGCTGGCAAAGAGGGCTGCTGGGTCGAGTCCCGCGCGCTCGGTCCAGCGGGCGGCTTCGATGTCGACCTTCCACTCGCCTTCTTCCATGTGGTGGAGGGCACCTTCGCGCACCACGTCGAGGATGGTGCCGGGAAGGTCTCCGGGCACTTCTTGCGGAAGATGGGCGAAGCGTGCGGTGGAGGATTTTACGATCTCTCCGGAATCGGGCTCGTGGACCCCGAGCGCAAGGCCCATCAGGGTGGATTTTCCGGCGCCGTTGCGGCCGGTGAGGCAGACGCGCTCGCCCCTCTCGATCTGAAATCCGACGCCGTCTAGAAGCTGGATGCCTGAAAATTGGAAACGGACGTCGCGAAAGTCGAGTAGAGCCATAAGCACGCAAGGTAGCCATCCCGACTGACTTAGTCGGGCCGGGACCTGACATTTCGTGATTGAAACAATTCCCCTTGCTGTGGTAGGATTCGCTTGGGCCTGTTTGCATGCCCAAAGCCAATTCACGAAAGGACGATTCGATGAAGAAGACCTTAGGGTATCTCGCGCTTGTCTGTGGAGCCGCTGCGGCAGCTCCTCAAATCAATGTCCAAGGGCGAGCCGATTATCGCTACGACATGCGTTCCCAGGCTGTTGATAATCAGCGCGACAACAACGGCTTCGATCTCCAGTACGCCCGCTTGGACGTCAAGGGAAACGCCAACGAGGATCTCAATTACCGCTTGCGTCTGCGCTTCGATTTCGCCTCCCAGAGTGTCTCACCGGATGGCAAGACGGCTGTGGTCAAGGATACCTTGAAGGGGTCCGCCGGCTATATCGACATGTTGTACGCCAAGCAGAAGTTGCCGATGGGATTTTCGGTGACGGCCGGCAAGTTCTTCTCAGGGCGCTGCGGCTGGGAAGGCGAAACCTCCGGCATGGACCTCTACCAGACGACTTTGGTCTATGCCGCCACTGCAGGCGCATACCAGACGCCTTTGGGTGTGCAGCCGGCGTGGGAAGGCTTCGGCCAGAACGTTTCCTTTCTGGTGGCCAATAGCGGCGTAAAATGGGGCGCAGATCCGGGCGAGCAGCACTATCTGATGGTTGGAGGCGTCTGGAAGGGAACGTTCCTGAAGGGTGCAATCCAGCCCAACCTCTCATTGATCTACATGCCGGTCAAACATCTTGGCAACGGTCAGTATCTGGCTAACGTTGGCCTGCGCAGCAATGTTGGCATCTTTGGCGGCGAACTTGAGTGGAAGTCCTTCGGCGACAGCACGAACGCTAAGGGGGACATGCCCTTCGTGCAGTCCTACTCGGCGCTGGCCAAAGTTGATCTTGGCATGTTCCGCCCTCAGGTGAGGTTCATCTACGACAACAAATCCATTCTCGACGAAAAGAAGAGTCTGGAACAGGTGAGTGTTTCGCCGGTGCTGGAGATCGTCCCGTTCCCCAAGAGCACGTTCCGCTGGCATGTGGGCTACAGCATGCTGGACGTGATCCCCAAGGGAAGCAACGACTACATCTATAACAAGGTCTTTGCTGGCATGTCGATGAACCTCGACGTGATGAAGTAGCTCTAGCCTCCGCCGCGCGGATGCGCCTGGGCATGGGCCTGGCGCAGGCGCTCCACCGAGACGTGGGTGTAGACCTGGGTGGCGGCAAGCGAGGTGTGACCGAGCATCTCCTTGACCGCCACGAGGTCGGCGCCGTGGTCCAGCAACTGGGTGGCAAAGCTGTGCCGAAGAGCATGAGGATGGGTGGGGCCGCCTTCGGCGGTGCCTTCCAGGACTTTTGCGACGATATTTTCGATCTGGCGCCGCGAAATGCGGCGCTTTAAGTTTCCCGGCCACAGGGCTTCGCCATCGGGAGGCTCCAGGCGTGAGGCCGCTTCTTGGCGCATGCTGTCGTCGCGCCAGCGGCGCAGTGCCGCTACGGCCGGATCGGTGAGCGGGACGATGCGTTCCTTGTTGCCCTTGCCGAGCACCCGCACGCTGGCTCGCTCCAAGTCAAGCGCTCGCCAGTCCAAGGCCCAGAGCTCCGAAAGCCGCAAGCCGCTGCCGTAGAGGAGTTCTAGCAGGCAGCGGTCGCGCAGCGCCTGCGAGGCCGCTTTCGGGTCCGGGAGATCTTCGCGCCCCTTCAAGGCTTCGAACGCCGATTCCAGACGGCGGTCGTCCAGGGTCTCCACCAGACGTCGCCCTTTGCGCGGGAGCGTGAGCTTGCGCGAAGGATCCGTGGAGATCCAGCCGCGCAACAGCAGAAATTTGCCGAGCGAGCGGAGGGTCGCCACCCGGCGGGATACGGTGGCCGTCGAGAGCCCAGTCTTCATGGCCTGGGTGAGATTTTTGCGCAGCCGCAAGGGATCGAGATCTTCCCAGGCGGGAGGAACACCCAGGATCTGCAAGAGATCTTCGCGATAGGCGCTCACGGTGTGAGCGGAGTGTCCCAGTTCGACCTGGTGCCAAGCCAGAAAGGCCGCGATGGCCTCCTCGAGCCCGGGGCGTTCAGCCATCCAGGACGACGGCCTCCAGGTCGTACTCGGTGGCCCCGACGATGCGCACGCGCGCGAAGGCTCCCGGTTCGGCATCGCCGTCGACGATCTGCACGGAATTGTCCACTTCCGGGGCGTCGGCCTGGGTGCGGGCGTCAAAGCGCCACGACTGGCCTTCGGCGAGAGTATCTACCAGTACCGTCAGTTCCTGTCCCACCAGCGCCTCGTTCCGCTCAAGCGAGATCTCGGCCTGGCGGTCCATCAGCGTCTCCATGCGCTCCTGCGCCGTCTCGGCGGGGATGGGATCGGGAAGAGAGGCCGCATGCGTGCCTTCTTCCAGGCTGTAGGGGAAGACCCCTAGGCGGTCGAAGCGCACCTCGTCGGCGAATTCCATAAGCTCCTGGAAATCGGCTTCGGTCTCGCCAGGGTGGCCCACGAGGAAGGTGGTGCGCAGCGAGAGGTCGGGGACCTGGCGCAGCCGCTTCACCAGGGCGCGTAGGTCGCCACTGGTGTGGCCGCGCCGCATGATGTCGAGCATGCGCTGCGTGGCGTGCTGCAGCGGCATGTCGAGGTACTTGCAGAGGCGCGGCTCGGTGGCCAGGAGCTCCAGCAACGAGTCGTCCAGAAATTGCGGGTAAGCGTAGGTGAGGCGAATCCAGGGTACATCGGTTTCGGACAGAATCTGTCGCAAGAGCCCGGAAAGAGAGTGGCCCGGCCCTAGTTCGCGGCCCCAGTAGGTGAGGTCCTGGGCGATGAGGATGGCTTCTTTCACGCCCTGCCCGGAAAGCGTATTGATCTCGGAGACGATCTCGGAGGCGGTGCGCGAGACGTGCTTGCCGCGGATTCCGGGAATGGCGCAGAAGGAGCAGACGCGGTCACAACCTTCGCTCACCTTCACGTAGGCGTAGTGCGAGGGAGTGGTGAGCACCCGGGAGGAACCGGGGTTGCCTGCCGCGCAAGGGCCGGGGGCCCAGGTGCTTTCGCGCACCAGGTCGAGAAGCTCGCCGGGTCGGTAGGTGCCGCAGAAGAGGTCCACCTCGGGCAGTTCCTTCTTGAGGTCGGCGAGGTAGCGCTGCGAGAGGCATCCCGAGACCACGATTTTCTGGCCGGCCGGCCGCTCAGAGAGGCGAGCGAGGATCTCGTTGATGGACTCTTCCTTGGCCGCCTCGATGAAGCCGCAGGTGTTGACCACCACGATGGAAGCCTCTGCCGGGGTGGCGGCGGTGCGGAAGCCGGCGCTCACGAAGTCGCCGTAGATGCGTTCGGCGTCGACCTGATTCTTGGAGCAGCCGAGGTTGACGATATGGATGGAAGGCTTTGTCGTCATGGCGAGGGTACCTGGGCGTCTTGGGCGCGCGCTTCGTTGGATTTCTTGTCGGCCCAGTAGTCTTTGACTCCGGCGGGTTTCAAGACGCTCTCGCCGTATTGCAGAGCCTCTTCGCGAGAGGCGAAGGCCCCGATGCGCACCCGGTAATAGCTACCGGCAAGGCCGGTTCCGCCGGTGGCCACGTTCAGCACGTAGGCGGGGAAACCTTTGGCCTTGAGTTTGGCGGTGGCGGCCTCGGCGGCCTGCGAGGTCTTGTGGATGCCCACCTGCAGCACCCAGGCGCCCTGCGCCGAAGGCGTCACGACTGGAGAGGATGCGGCGGGCGCGGGCTTGACAGATTTTGGCGATGCCGCAGGCTTCGGCGGCGTCGGTGCTGGCGTCTTGGCCGGAGCTGCAGGCACCGGTGCCGGTGCGGCGGCTTTGGGAGGCTCAGGCGGAGCCTGAGTCGATCCGGAATCCGGAGGTGTGAAGGCTGGCGGCCCGGCGGGCTGCGGCGGCGGGGCGACCTTCGGCGCGGCTTGGAAGGGCGGTGGAGTGGTTTCGTCCTTCTTGCAGCCGCCAAGAAGCGCGGCGCCGGAAAGCGCCAGGAGAAAAATCGGTCGCGATGTCATCAGACGGACAAGGTATCAAACCGCATGGCGGATGCGGTGTGGTTCGCGGCAGAGTCGCCATTCCTCTAGCGCCTCCTGGAGGAGGTCGACGGCCCAAGCTGCCCCCGTAGGGCGGGCCTGGAGCCGCCAGATATCGGCATCGAGCTTGGCGTGCGCGTAGCCGTGGAGCTTGCCTTTCCAAAGCAGGCAGAGCTCCAGTTGGCCGCCATTTTCGATGTGCTGCAGCTCAAGTTCTTCCCAGACGGGAGTTTCTGTGTTCACGGCAGGTCGATCCCCAAGGCCAGCCGCAAGGCCGCGATCGCCTGGGTTTGCGCGGCCTGGGCTTGGGCGCATTCCGACTGGGCCTTCCAAAGCTGGCTGATGCGATCCAGAAGGTCCGAACGCAAGGCGGTTCCGGCATCGGCGCGCTTTTGGAAGAGGTCGCGATCCTCCTGCGAGAGCCGCACCACCTCGCGTGCGGTGGTCAGGCGCTCCTGGGAAAGTCGCAGGGCGCGTCGGGCGTTGGCGGCTTCCAGGCTCTTTGATTCTTCCAGGGCCTTCAGCCGCAGTTCGCTTTCCTCGTGCAGGGCGGCGGCGCGGTGAGCGCCGTACCAGTCGCTTCCGCCGCGGAAGAGGCTCCACTGGGCCACCACCCAGACCTTCCAGTCGTAGCGGGCCTCGTCCTGGGACGGCACCACGCGGGGATTGGGGCGCAGGTCCTCAAGCTGGGCGCCGGTCGAGAGGACGGGCAGGAAGGTGGAGGCTTGGGCGCGCTGCTGCCAGAGGGATGCGCGCACCCGCTCCTGGGCCTGGAGGATCTCGGGGGCAATCTCCCCGCGCTCGGGAACGTTCATCTCTGGGACGGAATCTGTCAAAATGACCGACGTGTCCAGGGAATGCCCCAGGAGGTTTCCGGCGCGCTCGCGGGCCCCTTCGAGCTTGAGCCGCGCCGTGAGCTGCGCGAGCTCGGACTGGCGCAGCAGCAGGGCGGCCCGCAGCGAGTCGTTGGCAAGCGCCGTGCCCTCGCGCACCATCAAGGACAGAATCCGTCGCTGTTCCGAGAGGGCGGCGACTCCCGAGTCGGCGGCAGTCACCTCGCGGGAGGCGGACCACAGGTCGCACCACGCCTGGAGCGAGCGCTGGCGCAGGTCGCGCTGCGCCTTCGTGAGTCCGGCTCGGGCAGCTTTGCCATCGTGGCGAGCAGCCTGCCATTGCGAGAGGCTTCGTCCGTCCCAGAGGGTCTGGTCCACGCGCGCCACCAGGGCCCATTGGTTGGGAATGTAGGGGGCGAGGTCGATGGTGACCGGGTGCGAGGGGATGGGAAGCGTCACGCTCCCGTCCCCGACGTCGGAGACGCGGGTGTACTGGGCCGAGACGCCAAGGCTTGGCAGCAGGGCGCCCCGGCTTTGATCGCGGGCGGCCTCGGTGGCGCGCAGGTCCGCATCCTGGGCTTGCAGGGAAGGATCGCGGGATTCGACCTCGCGCCGGAAGTCCTGGTACGAAAGGCTGGCGGCGGCGGCCGGAATGGCGGCAATGGCGGCAAGAAGTATGGCGGTCTTCATGGGATTTCTCCATGGCTGGGCATGCTGGGATCCGTGGTGGCGGTTCCCTTTGCCGTGAACAGGACAAGCGGCGCGATCACCAACGCGGCAAGGATGGTCAAGGCCAAGATGATTGGAAGCAGGCTCATTCCATCGCCTCCGGCATGGCGCTTCCAGGAGCGCGGTCGCGGTGCTTCATCAGGAACACTAGCGGAAGCACCGCCAGGCAGGCTACGGCGATCACCGTGAAGGCGTCGAGGTCGGCCAGGAGGTTGGTCTGCTTTAGGATCGTGAGATCCGTTACCTTGAGAGCGACGGCGTGGGCCGCGTCGGGGAAGTAGCCCTTGTCGCCGATGGCGGTAGAGAGGCTTGCGATGTGCTGTGACGCTCCAAGGTCGTTTTCGCCCACGTGGGCCACTAGGTCGCTGCGAAACTGTGCGGAGCTGTGGGTGATGCGCACGTTGAGCAGCGCCACGCCCACGGCGCCTCCGAGTTGGCGGGCCATGTTGCTGATGCCGTTGCCCTGGGCGATCTGCACCCCTTCGAGGCCTTCCACGGCAAGGCTCATGGTGGGGAGCATGGTGAAGCCAAGCGCCACCCCGCGCAAGATAAGCGGCCCGAAGAGGCTGCCCCAATTGGCGTCGGTGGACTGGCGCGACATCCAGAAGCAGAAGGCCGCGGTGAGCGAGAATCCAAGCACCGTGAAGACGCGCGGGCTCGTTCCCTTGCTGATGGCGGTGCGGGTGAAGGCGATAGCGAAGGCGGTGCAGATGGCGCCCGGCATGATGGAGAGGCCCGACATCTCGGCGTCCCAGCCGAGCTCGATCTGGGCGAAGAGGGGATAGACGTAGAGGATCCCCACCAGCGAGGCTCCGACCACGAAGATCATCACGACCCCGAGCGACAAATTCCGTCGCGCAAAGAGGGTGATGTCCACGGCCGGGGCGCGCGTGGTGAGTTCGCGTGTCACGAAGGCCAGGAGCGAGATTAGGGCCACTACAAAGGCGATGCGAATCCCGGTGTCGTCGAACCAGTCCTTGGTGTTGCCTTCCTCCAGGACGTACTGGAGCGGCCCCGCAAAGGCGGCCAGGAAGGCGATTCCCCACCAGTCCATGCGCTCCGGGCGCGATTCGTGGCGTCCGTCCTCGATGAAGAGCCAAGAAGACATGGCGGCAAGCAGACCTAGCGGCACATTCACGAAGAAGGCCCAGTTCCAGGAGTAGTGGTCGGTGAGGAATCCCCCCAGGGTAGGGCCGAAGGCCGGTCCCAGGGTGAGGGACATGCCGTAGATGGCCAGCGCCACCGCCTTCTTGGCCGGTGGGAAGGATTCCATCATGATGGTTTGGGAGGTGGCCATGAGACCGCCGCCGCCGATTCCCTGCAGGAACCTCCAGAAGATGAGGCTCCCTAGGCTTGTCGACATGCCGCAGAAGAGCGAGGCGACGGTGAAGAGCGCGATGGACGCGGTGAAGTAGCGCTTACGGCCGAAGAGTCCCGAGAGCATCCCGCTTAGGGGGATGATGATGACGTTGGAGATGGCATAGGCGGTGATCACCCAGGCGACATCGGTCGTCGAGGCGCCCACGCTGCCGGCGATCTGGCGCAGGGCCACGTTCACGATGGTGGTGTCGATGAGTTCCAGGAGCGAGGCGGCGATGGCGGTGGCCACGATGGCCGCCAGCACCGCTCCCTTTGGATAGGCAAAGTCCTCTTCCTCGAGGGCGAGCTTCGTGGCAGACATGTTAACGCACCTTCGCGCGCACCACGGTGTTGAGGCCGGGCACCAGGGGCTTGTTGCGCGGGTTGGTGATCTTGACGAGGCGGATCCTCACCGGGACACGCTGAGTGACCTTGATGAAGTTCCCCGAGGCGTTGTCGGCGGGAAGCAGGGCGAACTTCGCTCCGGTGGCTCCGGCAAAGGTTTCCACGGTCCCTTCGAGGCGCACGTCCGAGTAAGCATCCACAGAGATCTCCACCGCTTGTCCAATCGCCATGTGGTCAAGCTGAGTCTCCTTGAAATTGGCCGTGACCCACAGTTCCTGGTCAGACACCAGCATGCACAGCGCGGTTCCGGCGGCCACCATCTGCCCGGGCTCTACGGCCTTTTTGGAGACGATGCCGTCCTGAGGGGCGATGACGTAGGCCTTGGAGAGGCTTTCGCGGGCGGCTGCCACCTGGGCACGGGCTTCGGCCTCGCGGGCGAGGCCTGCCTGCACTTGGAGCGACTGGGCCTGGGCCTGGGTGCCGGCCCCCGAACGCTGGGCCGAAAGGGCGCGTTCCTGTTCGCGCGCGGCCTTGAGCTGAGCCACGGCGGTGGCATGGGCGGCTGTCGCGGCGTCAAGAGCTTGCGCGGTGGCGGCTCCTTGGGCATGGAGGCTTTGCTGGCGCGCTAAGTCGTTCTTCGTCTGGATCTCGCGAGCTTCGGTGCCTACAACGTTCTCGCGCGCGACGGCGGTGCTGAAACCGGCGGCTCCGGCGGCAAAATCGGCCGAGAGGTGTCCGCTTCGGGTGGCGCCTGTGGCGGCCTGGGCGGCAGCGAGGCGGGCCTTCGCCTGCTCCAGTTGGGCAGCGAGATCAATGGTCTCGTAGATGGCGAGCGTGTCGCCCTTCTTCACCTTTTGGTTGTCGCGAAAGCGCACCTCGGCGAGGTAGCCGGCGAGCTTTCCGCGCACCGGCACGATGTCGCCGTCGAGCTGGGCGTTGTCGGTGGATTCAAAGCCTGCCGCGTGGTGGATATAAAGACCTCCGCCTACGGCACCGCCGATCACCACCAGAAGGACGATGATCTTGCCGACGGGGCTTTTGCTGCTGGTCTCGGAAGCTTGTGTGTCGATGGATGAGTCTGTGTTTGCCATCTGCGGCCTCCTTGTTGATTAATCGTTTGATTAAATTTAATCGATCGTTTAATTAAACGCAAGCGGAAACTGCAAGAAGTCTCTAGATTTGGAACATGGTCGAAATCACGCAAGATCCTGCCAGCGCTGGTAAGAAGGGGGATGGCGCTAAGGAGCGCATTCTGGCGGCAGCAAGCATCCTTTTTGCTCGCGAAGAGTACGAAGCCTGCTCGATCCGCGACATCGCCCAGGCTGCCGAGGTCAATTCGGCCCTGATCTATTACTACTTCGGCAGCAAGGAAGGACTCCTGCGCGCCCTTATTGAAGAGGCGATCGGCATGCTGGCAAACCTCCTCGACAGCCTCATGCTAAAGCCTGAGATGCGGGCGCGCGAAAAGTTGCGCATCTTCCTGGTGTCGTGGCTTGGGGTGGTGGCCGACCGCGGCAACCTAAAGACGCTCATGCTGCGCACCATGGGAACCAAAGGCTCGGTGGGAGATCTTTTGCGCCAGCGCATCTGGGGCAATGTGCAGCGCATCGCGAGCATCCTTGCCGAAGGGCAGCGGCATGGAGAACTGCGAGAAGGCTTTGAGCCGGAGCTGTTGGCCATGCAAGTGCTCTTGTGCGTCATCTCGCCGGTGGTGGGGTTTCCCTTCCCTGCCAAGGTGGACGTCTCGGATTCCGAGCTGCGGGGGCGTTACGTGGACAGCGCTTTGGAGCTCTTGTTTCAGGGGATTGAAGTCCGTTTGAAGGACGGATAGTTATACTTGGGAGCGGAGGTTTTTATGCGTCGCATCGCTACAGCATCGCTGCTTTTCTTGCTGGTCGTTGGAGGTGCCGTGGACGCCAAGACCAAAGCCAAGTCGAAGGCGAAAGCCTCGTCTTCGGCGCCGACATCCTCGTCTTCCCGCTCGACGCGATCATCGGCTCCGGTCGATCGTCTCACGCCGCTAGTGCTGCCTTTTGAGACTCAGCAGGTGCTCACATCTGCTCAGGCATCGTCGGTGACCTCGGGAATCGAAGGTTGGAGTTGCAGCCCCTCTTGTGTATTGACGGCGCTCAAGGTTCAGAATCGCACCCCCAAGTATGCCGCGGTGCTGCTGCGCCAAGAAGACAAGACCGCTCAAGGACAGACGACTGCCACGTGGGTGCTTTCCTTCGATGATCAGGGACATCGCCAAGGAGCCAAGATTCTGGAATCTCGGGTCTCCACTAAAGACGGGCTTTTGTCAGGTGTGCGCGGCTCTTTCGAGTCGGCGGATCATTTCACGACGCAATCTTGGTCGGCCTTTGATCCGGTGCACAAGGATCCAGCTCTAAACGAGGGAACTTCGGAGCACTGGAAGATCGCAGACGACGGTCGCCTGGTCGAGGACGCTGCAACCAAGTGAGTTCTGATTCCGAGGCGAACTGGTCTCCGGAAGGACTTCCGGGGTTCTTCGAACGCCTCAAGAACATGAACGCCATCCGCCGCTTCGGGACCATCACGTCCCACAACGTCGAATCGGTGGCGACGCATTCCTACGATGTGGCTATTCTCTCCCTGATGATCTATGATCGCCAAGGCGATGCTTCGGTCAATCTCGAGGAAGTGCTTCGCAAGGCGCTGTGGCATGATTTCGAGGAGACCATCGTCTCCGACATCCCGCATCCCATCAAGCATCGCTACCAGGGTGGACGCCTCGGCAAGCTTCTCGAAGAAATCGTGGAAGCGGTGCTGGATAACGACGCCTTCCACGAGCTGCCGGAGGCGATGGAGCGCCGTTACGCGCGCGATGCCAAGGAAGCCAAATGGGGAGCCGAGGGGGAGATCGTGGCGGCCGCCGATGCCATGGATCTAGTGCTTACGGCCACCCGTGAGATCAAGCTCGGGAACCGCTACTTCGATCACGTCTTCGATGCGGGAATGGAACTCTGCGAGAAGTTCCGTCACTTTCGCTTGGTGGACGAGTTCTGCGGCGTGGCACGCGAATACCTGGAAAAAGGGCAGTTTGTCGACGGCATCTTTCACGAGAACCGTCGCGATGCCGATCAGATGGACCTCTTCGCCTAATTTTCTAGGACTCCCGCCAGATTGCGGCGGAGCCAGTAGAGAGTGCGGAAGATGGGGCGTAGACGGTCGGGAATGGGCCACTCTTCGTGGGCGTGTCCAGGTCCGATGAGGCTCTGGAGGCGGCCGTCCAGGCGCCACGACTCGAAAGCAAACCCCGTCGCCTCGCAGCCGTGCAGGAACGGATGCCAGACTAGCTCCACGAGATCCCGTAAGCGTCCGGTGTGCAGTGTCAGGGCAGATTCTGTCCAACCCATCTCCAGGCACAACGAACGGAGTTCCTTGTCGCCTTCGGCCAGATCGTCCCAATGCGCCAAGCTGTTGCGCAGGCCTTCCGAGAAATCGAGGCTTCCGGCCAGATCGCGAATCCCCAAGCGCCAGGTATCGCCGAGTCCGGGGATTACCGACACGTTGGCGTTGCCGCCGATGGGCAACCAAATCCCCGCGTGCCAGAAGGAGTAGGACAGCAAGGTCCACAGGCGCTGGGACAGCATGCGCCCTTGGGGAAGCTCCCCGGAGCGCGCCACGAAGGCGGCAAAGCCCTGAAAATCAGGTTCGGCCCGGGCCCGCGGATCGCGCAGGTGACGCGTCTCCCTCAGGTAGGCGAAGTAGATGGGCAATGGATAGCCTTCGGCGGCCTCGTAAAAGACTCCTTCCATGTCGTTCTGGCGCACAGCTCGCGCCCACGGCATGCGAATTCCCAAAGCGGCGTCGGCAAAGAGCGGAGCCAGGCGTCTGGATACGGCCTCTTCGCGATCGGGATCGACCTCCGAAAGCATGTTCTGGGACAGCTCGCGCTCCAAACCCTTCCAGGCCCGCTGCGCCTCTTCGGGCAGGGACTTCGGGAGCTTTCCCAACTGCTCCAGGTCGCTCTGAATGAGCGTGCGGATGCCGGGCAGAAAGAGCTTGAGGATGCCGTCTTCCTGCCCTGGGCGATGGGCCCGATAGAATTGGGCGGTGGCGATGCAGCGGATCGGAGCGGTTTGCGCCACGGCGGCATCGAAGCCGGGAAGTCCGACGATCATGTGTCGCAGGGTGTCGATCTCGGGAGAGCGCAAGGCCTGCTGAAGTCCTCCTCCCCAGACCCGGTCCAGGTAGGTGGATTCCATCCCTTGGCGCGAAAGCGGCTTCTGCACTAAGGCTAGGGCCATGCGCAGGGCGACGCCCTTGAGCTGCGAAGCTACGCGCTCGAAATCGCGATGATGGAGCTCGAAAGCGGTGCTGTTCTGGTCGTGAACGGCACGGTGTAGACGTACCAAGGATTTTTTCCAAGCACGCCAGTGACGCTTGCGGAGGCCTCGTTCGGGAAGATGGCGCGGTGGCCAAGAAAGACCGAAGGGAAACAAAAGCCACTTGGCCTTAGTTTTTTGGTCCTTTTCAAAAGGCCAAGGCGCGATGGGTTCCAGGCGCTGCCAGCCCAGGGAATGAACGGTCTGCGCCAAGAGCGGAGTGGGACGCACCGCCACGGGGAAGTCGACCGACTTCAGCAAAGGGATGTCGGTGTGACTGTCGCTGTAGGCGAAGCTGTCGGGAGGAGCCGGCAGCTGGTGAGCTTCCTGAAGAGCGGCGAGCTTGCCTTCGGCCTTGACGTCGGAGCCGTCCAGGAGCGGGAGGTTCCACAGGTGACGGCCTTCAAAGACCAGTCGGGTGGCGACCAAGGTGTGCGGGGGCAGCACTTCGCCCAGGTCTCGCAGCAGAAACTCGGGAGAGGCGCTCACGATGCAGAGACGATCGCCCAACTGGTGATGTAGCCAAGCGCGTTCCACCAGCTCGGGATGGATCACTTGGCTCAGGAGCTCCCGCTGGAATTCACGCACCAAGTTTTCGCGGGAGGCGTCCGATTCGCGGTTGGAGCTTGCCATGTAGAAGCGCTTGAACCACAGGCGCGAAGCGCCCAAGGTTTTCAGCAGGCAGCCGGTCCAGATCCAGGGCAGCATCCAGTGAGAATGGCGCTTATGGAGATACCACCGCTGCCAGTGCAACATGGTATCGCCAATTGAAATCGTGTCATCGAAATCAAAAAAGGCTACAGGTCGATCCGGAGGGACGGACGCATCGGTCATCGAGGTCATCGGTAACCGGGAAAGTTAGCACAATGCCGACCAAGTCGGGCCGATGACGGGAAAACCGTCTTCGGCCCCGATGAAAAATTACGGAACGATTGAGAAGGAACTGGCCATGCGGCCTTGGGCGCTCTCGACGACCGCGAACAGGGCGCCGTGGAAGTTGCCCAGCGACAAGGAACCGCCAGCCGCGAGGGAGGAGCTTGCCAGACGGCGGCCGTGGACGTCAAAGAGGCGCACTTGGGCAAGGCCGTTCCATCCGGAAAGCACCAACTGATGATCGCGCACCACAGCGGTAAGGCCTTGGTGAGTGGAAGCCTTGGTGGCGATTCCTGAGGGGGCGCTGGGCAAAACGTAGGGATTGGCGTTGTAGGCGCTAATGTTGGTGGTGTACCAGCCGCCGTCATCGGTGCCGGAGTAGTTGGCGCAGCCGCCATTGCCGCCGCCGAACAGGATGCCGATGAAGCCGCCATTCACCCACCAGTCGGGATGGGAAAGAAATGTCTTTACGGCATCATCCTTTTCGGAAGCATTGGTGTGGGTTGAATTGCCTTCCGAGACCTGCCAGCCGCAAATGGGAAGCTTGGTGCCGCTTGCGATGGCCTTGGTCCAGGTGAAGTACTTGGAATAGCAGGTGGAGTCCCAAAACCACTGGGTTCCTTTGGTGCCGGCATCGTAGTCGGTCTTTTCCGTGAAGATGACATCTCCCTTGCCGGCATCGCCCAGGTTGTTGATGAAGCGCGCGATGGTCATGCCGCTAATGAGGTGGGCTTCGATGCGCCCGCGTCCGACCTGTCCGGGAATGTTGACACCCCAGTGGTTGGGCATGTGACCGATGATGACGCCATTCTTTGCAAGTTTCGTCCTGGCATAAGCGATCATGAACTCCGCCCAGCCCTTGAAGTTTGAGGCGTAGTGTCCGCCCGAGATCTTGTTGGCCGAGTCCATGTTCACCGGGATCGTGGTGGGGTCTTCGACTGGCAGGCCATTGGCGCCGCCTGGGCCGCGCATCAAGAAGCCGTACATGTCCGGTTCCAGCACGATGATGTAATCTTTCTGCCCGGCTTGCACCATTTGGGTGAGCATCCAGTCGTACCGCATGACGTAGTCGTCCATGTAGCTCTTCAGCGCCAAGTTAGCGGTGACGGCCGAATAGCCCTCGCCACTTTTGCCGAGGTTGTACCACACGAAGGCACTCTTGACGCCCAGAGTGTCGGATTCCTTGGCATAGTCATAGACATACTGTGCCTTGTGCGGCTCCGACGGACTCCAATAGCCGATCGTCTCAGGCATGACGTATTGGTAGCGATAATCGCTGCCGGCCTGGAATGTCTTGGTGGCTTTGCCGATTTCGGTCTTGTCGAGTCCGCCGATTACAAAGTGGTCGGGCCAGTTTTTGGGTCTGGGTTCCAATGCCTGGGCAGGAAGATCCAGGCTGTGGTTGGCGGTGCCATCGGTCATGGTGATGGAATCGATCAGGAAATCCAATGCTGGGTTGTTTTTTGCCTGATTCAGGTACAGTGCGGTAATTGCAGAGTCGGTGGGGCCAAGATCAGAAAGGGGAATGACCACCTCTTGCCATTTACTTCCGGTGGGGATGGAGTATTCCTTTTCTGCACCCATCCCACTGGGCCATTGCCATTTCACATTGAAGACCGCTGCTGAAGCGGAATTGTTCTTGGCCCAAAAGCGGACATCTTTGTAGTCTTTTATCGGCTGCGGACGATCAGTGGGAATCTTGATTCCATAATTCCAATACAGTGCTCCGGAAGGAATCTTGACGACAATAGCATCGCTTCCGTCCAAGGCTCCACTGTGGGTCAGCGGAATGACCTTGCTGCCGCCGACCGTTGGCAATGTGACGTTATTGTCTGCGGATGCGGCGCTTCCCGGGATTCCGGCACTGTCGCCGCCGACATCCAAGTAGAGGGGGACATCGTCCAAAGCAAAGGATGCTGTGGTCAGCAGACCGGCGATGGATAGTATACGCTTCAAAGACACTGGCAACCTCCGTGAGTGAATCTTGAACATAGCGCAGAGGTTGCGAGAAGGGGGGACGATTTCCCGGAGAACAAAAAACCCGTGTCGCAGTTGCGGCACGGGTTCTTGTTCCCATTGGGGGAAGAAAATTAGGCCAGCTTGTACTTGGTACCGCGGGCCTTGCCTTCGCGAGCAAGCTTGCCTTCGCTCACCAGGGCCACCAGGGTGTCGCGCAGCGCCACGCCGTCGAAGCCGACCATAGCGGCGATTTCGCTGGAAGCCGTGTAGTCCTTGCCTTCCAGGGCGGTCAGGACGCGCTCGGCCTTCTCGCCACCGGAAAGGCGGCTCTTAGGGGCGGCGGCACGACGAACGCTCTTACCCTCGAAATCAGCAAGCTTAGCCTCGAGATCGCGCACGACCTTGCGAGCGTCTTCCAGCTGCTTGCGCACTTCGTTGACTTCGGCAGCCTTGCGGCGAGCGATTTCGCGTTCCAGTTCTTCGATCGAAAGATTATCCAAAGCCATGACTTCCCCTCCAAATGAATTTCATTTGTTCTGTTATGAATATACAGAAAGCAATCAAAGGAGGCTTCGGTGAAGCCCAAAACATCCCGATTTCTCTTCCCAACTGCAGAATATAATACTTCATTGCAATAAAAAAAGCAAGCCAGAATAGGCTTGCTTTAGAAAACTTTGGCTGAAAAGGGTGCGAAAATCAAAAAGCGCGTTCGACAATGAATCGCGCAACGTCAGAAAGTAAGTTGCCTCGGCATCCCATTTTTCCACAAAGAGATATGGCTTTTTCCATGAGCTCACGGGCAATGCGGCGACTTTCTTCGATTCCCACCAGGGCTGGATAGGTGGCTTTGCCGTTGGCTACGTCAGAACCGACGTCTTTGCCTAGCATTTCCGTGGTGGAGGTGATGTCCAGAATGTCGTCGACGACCTGAAAGGCGAGGCCTGTAAGCCTGCCGTATTCGCGGTAGATGGATAGCTTCGATTCATCGGCACCGGCAAGCAATGCTCCGATTTCCAATGAGGCTTCTAGTAGCGCTGCCGTTTTGTGGCCGTGAATGTATTGCAGCGTCTCTAGTGTAACCGGCTTGCCTTCGCTTTCGATATCCACCACTTGGCCGCCGAGCATGCCGTCGGAACCCAAAGCGTGCGAAAGCACCTCGATGGCGCGGGCATTTCCTGCCTGGGCCAGAATCTCGAAAGCCAGGATGCACAAGGCATCCCCCGCCAGCACGGCGGTGGCTTCGTCGAACTGCTTATGGCAGGTGGGACGTCCGCGGCGGAAGTCATCGTCATCCATGCAAGGGAGGTCGTCGTGGATCAGCGAAAAGGTGTGCAGCATCTCAAGAGCTACGGCGCCGTGATCGACGAGTTTTCCGGTACCGCCGCAATCTTCGAAAGCTGCGTAGCAGAGCGCTGGACGCAACCGCTTGCCGCCGGCCAGGAGCGAATAGCGCATGGCCTGATGAAGCCGCTCGGGCCGCTTGGTCACGGAGGGAAGAAAACTTTCAAACGCAGCTTCTACACGCTGCTTGGATGTTTCCAGATAGGTTTCGCTCAGACTCATCGCTCTTCCTCCACGACGGGATTTCCGGCGGCATCCTCAGTGAGGCGGCGCACCACGAGTTCGGCGCTCGACAGCCGTTCCCGGCAAGTGCGCACGAGCGCCACGCCTTCCTGGTAGCTTTCCATGGCTTGGTCCAAGGGGAGGGTTCCGCCTTCGAGAGCGGCCACCACCTCTTCTAGCCGCTGCATGGATTCTTCGAATGTCAGCTCAGGACTTGTCATTTCGGGCGTCCTCCACGTACAGGATGCGGGAACGCACCCGACCATCCCCAAATCTAATTCGGATCTCCTGTCCTTCGCGCAGACCTTTGGCGCTGGAGAGGATCTTGCCGCTCTCGGTTTCTACAGCGGCAAAGCCGCGCGAAAGTACGCGCAGCGGCGAAAGGGCCTCTAGACGGGCCACTTCTTGGGACAGGCGCATGCGACTGCGTTCCAAGAGGTGCTCTGAAGCGGCGCGAATGCGCTCCTCCTGCCAATCCAATCGTTGCGAGGGACGCTCCAGGAGCTGTTGCGGGCGTTTGAGGCAAGGACGGCTGGCAAGCTGGTCTAGTCGCTCGCGACGGCGCTCCAATGTATCAAGCAAAGCATCGGCCATGCGCTGCGAATAGGCTTCGAGCTCCTCCAGGAGGCTTTCCCGATGCGGCGCACAAAGTTCGGCGGCAGCGGATGGCGTCGGGGCGCGCAAGTCGGCGGCGTAGTCGCAGAGGGTGAAGTCCGTCTCGTGGCCCACGGCCGAAATGACCGGCCAGGGGCAACGAACTGCGGCGCGGACCACGGCTTCGTCGTTGAAGGCCCACAGGTCTTCCAGCGAGCCTCCGCCACGTGCCACGATCACGAGATCGGGCTCAAAGGGCGTACCCTGGCAGAAGGAGAGGCGCTCAAAGGCCGCAAGCAATCCCGGAACGGCTTCGGCGCCTTGCACCGGGGAGGCGACCAGCAGCAGCTCCACATGAGGACTGCGTCGCGACAGGACGTTCTTGATGTCGTGCAGCACCGCGCCGGTGGAGGAGGTGATCACCGCCACGCGCCGTGGATAGGTTGGCAAGTCGCGCTTGCGGGTGGCGGCAAAGAGTCCTTCGGATTCTAGGCGCTGTCGCAGCTCTTCGTAGCGGCGTTGCAGGTCGCCTTCGCCTACGGGCTTTAGGGCGCTCACCACCAGTTGGTATTGCCCGCGCGGCTCGAAGAGGGTGATGCGTCCGGCGGCTACCACGCGTTCGCCATCTTCGGGCAGCACCATGCGCGCTGCGGTGCTGCGCCACATCACCGCCGAGAGCACGGCGCCCTCGTCCTTGAGGGTGAAGTAGAAGTGGCCGCTGGCCGGACGCTTGGATCCCGAGACCTCGCCTTCCACGCGCACCGGGTCGAAGCGATCTTCCAGGCTGTCCTTGATCTCGCGGGTGAGTTCGCTGACGCTCCAGGCTTCTCCTAGGGGCGGGGTACTCATGGATTGAAATTCGTGATCATCATCATGGCGGCCAGGTAGCTCATAAAGATGAGGGCGTAGAAGAGCTGTTCCTTGAAGGTGAGGATGCGCTTGGGAATGCTCTTCTTAACCACGCTGTCGCGCACGGCCGTGGCAGGACGGCGCAGCGTGGTGTCTCGCCGCGCCGTGTCGGCGGGGAGCGAGTCCTTCTTCACGAAGGGTGGCAGCACCGAATCGCTCCTCTGCAGGGAACGGACCACCGGAGATAGAGTGCTCGCAGGCAGGACAGTGTCGGGAGCGGCCGTCGCCAGGACAGAAACTGTCAGAAAGGCGAGAAGGCCGCGCCGCCGCATCAGGCCGAAAGCGCCTTCTTCACCAGCTCGTTGACGATGGCGGGGTTGGCTTTGCCCTTGGTTTCGCGCATCACCTGGCCGACGAAGAAGCCGAAGAGCTTTTCCTTGCCACCCTTGTAGGCGGCCACTTCGGTAGGATTGGACTCGATCACCTTGGCGACGGCAGCGTCAATAGCTCCGGTGTCGGTGACCTGGCGCATGCCGTTTTCGTCGATGAGCACGTCGGGCATCTTTCCCGATTCGGCGAGCAGCGCGAACACGTCCTTGGCGATCTTGCCAGAGATGGTCTTGTCCTCAATGCGGGCGACCAATTGGGCAATATGGGCTGGGCCGAAAGGAAGCTCCGCGATGTCCTTCCCGGACTCCTTGACGATGCGCAGCACCTCGGTCATGGTCCAGTTGGCGATGGCCTTGGGACTGTTCTGGATGGCTACGGCGGCCTCAAACCAGTCGGCCCACGCCTTCTCTGAGGTGAGCACGCGGGCGTCGTATTCGGGGAGTCCCAGCACGTCGCGGAAGCGCTCCACGCGAGCTTCGGGAAGCTCGCGCATGGTGGTGCGGATATGCTCGACCTGCTCGGTGGAGATGGCCAGCGGCACGATGTCGGGCTCGGGGAAGTAGCGGTAGTCCTGGGCGTCTTCCTTGTCGCGCAGCGAACGCGTGACGCCGCGGTTCACGTCGTAGGCGCGCGTCTCCTGCACCACGTGACCGCCGTTGTCGAGAATCTCAGCTTGGCGGATGATTTCGCACTGAACGGCCTTCTCAATGTTCGTGAAGGAGTTCATGTTCTTGAGTTCGGTACGGGTACCGAAGGGGCTGTTCTCGTCGCGGCGCAGCGAGACGTTGACGTCGCAGCGGAGGTTGCCATTCTCCATGTTGGCGTCGGAGACGTCCGTGTATTCCAAAATCTGCTTGAGGCGCTGCACGTAGAGGATGGCTTCGGCGGACGAACGCATGTCGGGGGCCGAGACGATCTCGCACAATGGCGTTCCGGCGCGATTGGCGTCAAAGACGGTGAAGGCGCCGCGGTCGTGCATGAGCTTGCCGGCGTCGTCTTCAAGGTGAATGCGCTCTAGCGAGATGAACTTGTCAATGTCGCCGTCCTTGATTTGCAGGCCGCCGCCGGTGCAGATGGGCTTGTCGTAGATCGGCATGCCGCCGGTCTGCGTAATCTGGTAGTTCCTGGGAACGTCCGGATAGAAGTAGCTCTTGCGCGTAAAGAAGGAATGCTGGTCGATGGTGCAACCAAGCGCCAGCCCGAGGCGGATGGCGCACTCGACCGCCTTGGCGTTGGGGATCGGGAGGGTCCCGGGCATACCCAAGCAGATGGGGCATGTGTGAGTGTTGGCTTCATCGCCCACGACGCGCTCGCAGCCGCAGAAGAGCTTGGTGCGAGTCTTGAGTTGGACGTGGACTTCCAGACCGATGACGACGGAATAGGGCATAGACGGAAAGGTACCAACTTCCCCGGCGGTTTCTAGCGTTGGCCTTGACGATCGCGCCAACGGGTGAGCAGGAAGGCCACCAGCCCCCATGCCACTACGAGAATTGTCAAGTTGAGAAATTCGGGTCGCAGGTCGGCAAAGCCGGCATCTAGGCGGATGGCGCGATTGGCTCCCAAGAGCCAAGGGCAGGCGGGGATCAGGTGCAAAATCCGCTGAGCTAAATCAGGCATGACTTCGCGCGGCCAACTGACTCCCGAAAGAAATAGGAAGGGGTAGCTGGTGAACGGAATCACTTGCAGGGCGGCTAGGGGATGCTTCAGGATGGCACCAGCGCTGACGCCCATGGCGCAGACTCCCAAGAGCCCCAAGCACGAGAGGGAAACCAGTGGCAGCACTTGAATATGCACAGGCACCTCCAGGAAGTGGACCACTCCTGCGAACCAAACCGTGAGCCAAAGCCCAATCCAACCGGTGTAGATGAGGATGCGGGCCAGCACGTTGCGCAGGTGGTAGGTGCCCGCAGCGGTGGCGAAGGCTGTTGAAGTGAATGTGACTTGGTGCAGGATGAGGATGCCCAGGATCGGAATCATGAAGTCGCCGTAGGTCTCGTGAGGGCTGGCCAGGGGGTGGTCGTCCAGTTCCATCGGCGAGGCCCGCAGCTTGGCCTGGGTGGGCGGAACGCCGCGCGAGGCGATAATCTGGACGCGCTCCTTGGTGCCGCGGTCCATCAACACTGCCGAGACGGCGCGCTGGATGTCGTTTGCCGGCAGAAAACGGTCGGTGGTAAAGATGAGTGGGATTAGGGTGGCCTCGCGCCTTCGCAAACGCACGTCGAGGTCAACGGGAAGTTCCAGAACAGCTCGTACCTTGCCGTCCTTCAGGGCCTTTCGCGCCTCCGCTTCGGATCCCATGGGAAGTGCCGTGATGAATGGATGGGCCTGGAGGCCGCGGGTGATCTCGCGTGAGAGGGCGCTTGCCTGGGCGTTCACCACGGCCAGCGGCAGGTGGCGTTCCTCCTTGACCATGAAGATGCCGCCGTAGACTAGGAAGTATTCCACCGGAGCCACGAAGAACATGACGGCGAGCCCTAAGGTGCCGCGGATGTGACGAAATTCGGTGGCAAAGGCTAGCAGCATGCTGCCAGATGGATCGGGAGCCGGAGGATCCTTGGGACGTTCCTTGACGCGCTTGGAGGGAATGGCCAAGAGCAACAGTGGGACTGCGACCCACAACGCGAGCCCCCATAGGCCGCTCCAGGTCTTGTCGCTGGCCCAGCCAGCAAAGCCGCGATAGCTGTCCATGAAGAGGCTGAAGGGGAAGGGGCGAGTGAAGCTGTTGACGATCCCGGGGAAGGCCCATTCCGGGAAGGTGTATCCCGAAAGGAGAAAGGCCGGGGTGCTGAAGGCAAGCATCGTCTGGGTGGCGAATACCACGGTAATGGAGAAGCGCCCGCCTAGGGTTCCAAAAGCAAGTCCGGAGCCGATCAGAAGTAGCGAGAGCGCCATGGTGGGCAGGAGCGAGGCGTGCGCCGCCCCCAGTGAAGGAACGAACCACAGGTAGTAGATCAGGGTCACGATCATCTGGCCTGCGATCCAAGGAAGGCACCGCCCCAGGAACTCTCGGTAGGGTGTGTCGCGAGTCTCCCAGTCGCGCGGGATCATGGTGGTGCCGGCAAGCAGGAGCCCCATCATCAGGAACATGGGGTAGAGGCCGGGGGCGAAGTTCGCGAGGTAATCGAAGCTTGGGTTGTCCAGGCCGCGCGGGTCGCTGCGCAAGGGGAGTACCATCTCCTTGGCCTGCGACATGGAAAGACCGGCCATCATCAGCCGTCCGGCGCAGAGGCGGCCGCTTTCGGTGGCTACGATGGTGGCCACGGCGGAGTAGAGCTGGTTGGTGGCGCTCATGTGGGAAGCATCGCGCCAGAGGACTAGGCGGGCGGTCCGACCTTCGCGCACCTCGCGGTCCATGCCGTAGGGAAGCACTGCCACCGCACGCACCTCGCCGCGGCGCAGGGCGCGGCGGGCCGACTCCTCGTCGGGAAGTTCGCTCACCGCCATCTGCGGAGTGGCGGCCATGTCGCGGATCAGCACGCGTGAAAGCCCCGAGCGGTCCTGATCCACCACCGCCACCGGCATGTGGCGGGCCACTCGGCCGGCGTACACCCAGAGGCAGGCGGCGGTCGCCAGCAGCGGCGTGAAGAAGAGCAGGACGCGCGTGGGCTTGCGCAGCCAGCGCGCGAGCTCGTCCTTGGCGAAGTTCCAGACCAGCGACATGCGCTTACTTTCCGGCCTTGAAGCGCACTGTCATGCCGGGAAGCAGGCCTTCGACCGGCGCCTCGGGCATCAGTCGCACCTCGAAGGAGCGCAGGTCAGATTCGCCCTTGCGGGTGGTCGAACGCCAAGTAGCGAAGTCACCCATGGAGGTCATCCAGGTGACCTTGAAGGCGACGGTCTTGCCCAGGGCCGGGATCTCTCCAGTCAGTTTCTGTCCAATGCGAGTGCCGGTCAGCTCGTCCTCGCGGGCGGGCAGTGCCACCCACACGTCCTGGGGGCGGATGAGCGTCACGATGGGGGCACCGGCGGAGGTGATCTCGCCGGCGGTCAGGTAGCGTTTCTGTACGATGCCGTCGCAGGGAGCTAATACGACCACTTCCTTTTTCCAGGACTTGGCCTCGGCCAAAGCGTTGGTGGCGCTTTCCACCATGCCCTCGGCGCCTTCGATCTCCTCGGGACGGGCGCCCTTCTTGACCATCTGCAGCCGTGCTAGCGCCGCGGCTTCGTTCTCCTGGGCGGCATGCCAGCGGAATTCCACTTCGTCGGCCTGCTGGCGGGGCAGGGCGCTGTCGGCGTGGAGCTTTTCTACGCGGCGCCAGGTCGTTTCGGCGAGCTTGCGGGCCTGGGTGGCCTGAGCGGCCTGAGTTTCGGCCATGCGGACTTCCTCGGAGCGCGCTCCGTGGCGTGCCATGGAAAGGCGTGCCTCGGCGCTCTTCACGGCGCCGGCGGCTTGGGCCACCTTGGCGCTCACCTCGGGACTGGTCAGGACGGCGATGGTGTCGCCCTCGCGGACCTTGTCGCCCTCGGCCACGCGCACTTCCCCGAGTCTTCCCGCGAGCTTTGCCGAGACGGCGATCTCGCGTCCGTCGGCCATGCCCACCAGATCAGGGGCGTCTTCCTTGCCGCAGCCGGCAAGCAGCAGGAGTGCCGGCAGTCCCAGCAGCATCTTCTTGGTGTTCGTCTTCATTTCCGCGCTCCCGTCCAGATGTTGACAAATTCTGATGTATTGCCTTCAGCCCAGAGAATCTCGTTCAGGCCGAGCCAGCCCTCGCCAGCGGCGGAAAGCTTCTCGAGATCGGCCTTCTCGGTGGCGAGCCAGGCATCCACCACTTCCAGGCCGGTGGCCTGCCCCTGTGCGAAGCGGGCCTCCGTAACGCGGTGATTCTCGCGCGAAAGCTGGCACTGGGCGTCGAGGTTCTCCCAACGGATGCGGGCCTGCTCGAGAGCGAGCGTTTGGCGGCGCACCTGGGCTCCTAAGGCGCTCTTGGCCTCGGCGCGCAAGGCCGATACCTCGCGCTCAGTAGAAAGGGCCGCTTGGCGCTGGTGGTAGTCGTCCCCCCCGTGGAAGAGCGTCATCTCTCCCTTGATGCCCACGGCCCAAATGGGCTGCAAGGAAGATCGGGCGGCGTCGCGGTTGAACTCGTACTTGCCGAAGAGTCCGATCTGCGGCAGGAAATCGGCGCTCTTCACGGCCACTGCCTTGTGGGCCACGTCCTGCTGCGCTGAAAGGGAACTCAGCAAGGGGTTGTGCTCGGCAACTTGGCGCTCGTGGTCGTCGGGAGTCCCGGAAAGGCGCGGCGGCGGCGGCAAGCTGTCGAGAGGGTCGAGGGATCCGTCTTCGCCGGCCATCTGGGCAAGGGTCAGGCGCACCGACTGGAGCTTGGCGCTGTCGTCAGAGAGCGCCGTGCGAGCTTCGGCCAGAGCCATCTCGGCGCGCAGCAGCGCGGCCCGATCGGCCATGCCGACATCCACGATCTTCTTGGCTTGGTCGCGATGACGGGTGATGGAGGTGATCGCTTGCTGACGCAGGGAGATGGACTGCTTGAGGAGCGTCCCCTGCACGTAGAGCCTGGTGAAGTCGCGGGTTAGGTCGGCCTTCTGCTTTTCGCGGTCGGCGCTCGCGGCGCGCTCCCGGGCGGCGGTGATGCGCTCGGCGGCCAGGATCTTGCCGCCGTGGAAGAGAGGCTGGTAGGCGATGACGGAGGCTTCCCAGTCGTTCTGCTCCGCAAAAGTGCTGGAGAACGAGGGTAGCTCCGCCTGGAGGGCCTGGTTGACATTTGTCTGGTAGGCGGACTGCACTGTGCTCGTGATCTTGGCGAGGTTCTCGCTTGTCTGGTAGGCCGACGGCAGGGCACCGTACTGCTTCTGGATGACCGACTGCATCTCTGACGACTTGAACTGCATCATGTTGTAGGTCTGCATGTCGATCATGCCACTGCGGATGGCGTTCAGGTCCATGTCGATTTCGCGGTCCAGATGGAAGGCGCTGGCCTCCACCTTCACAAGCGGCATGAAGTTGCCATAGCTTGCCTTGTGGGCCTCGTGGGCGGTTTCGACCTTGGCTCCCGAGGCCTTGAGGGAATTGTTCCCCTGCTCAAGCCGGGAAAGCGCCTGGGAAAGCGTCATCGCTTCCTGGGCCTGCCCAATACCGGCAAGGCCTGCGATCAGCGTGAGGGCCGGTCGGATTCTTCTCATTTCTTCTCCTTTGCCAGTGCCGAGACACCAGCCATGGCCATGGTCAGCATGTGCTCGCGAATCGTCTCGAGTGGCAGATCGTCGTGGTTGAGCCAGTATTCCAGCGAGGCGCGCACGCCCCCGAAGAGGATACCCAAAGAAAGGGCGAAGCGCGACGGATCTGGCGGGTTGGAGGTCGCTCTTCGGTAGGCCTCTACGCCCATGGATAGGCAGCTCTCGTAGGCTTCGATTCCCACAGGTTTGCGGTCGGTAAAGCGGTGATGGTCGCGCAGGTAGACGCAGGCCAAGGCGCGGTCCTGCGAGAGGTGATCGAAGAACAACGCCAACTGGTCGCGGATGCGTTCCATGGGGCCGATGTGCGCGATGTTCTGCATGGCTTTTTGCAAAGCGTCCCAGAAGTTGCGGAAGAGGCTGTCGAGGATGTCTTCCTTGCCTTGGAAGTAGAGGTAGACACTGCCTGTGGCCACTCCTGCCTCGGTGGCGATGCTGGAGACCTTGGCGCCATCGAAGCCTTCGCGGGCGAAGATGCGAGTCGCTGCCTCCAGGATGCACTGGCGCTTGTCGCCGCTCTTGGTGCGCATCTACGCGATGCCTGAAAATGCTATGAAATATGAATCAGTATTCATTTCAGGGCTTAATATAACGAGCGCGAAGGCAAAAGGCAAATCTGCTGATCTGTTCGTATCAGGCCTTCGGGGCAGGCTCGCGGCCAGGAAAGCCATCCAGCTTGCGGAAGACCGGGAACAGGCGCGACCAAGTGGCGATCACCGCCAAGGTGGCGCAGCCGCCGACCACAATGGAGGGAACCAGCCCGAACCAGCCGGCCGTCATGCCCGATTCGAATTCTCCAAGCTCGTTGGAGGCGCCGATGAACATGGAACTGACGGCGCTCACGCGACCGCGCACGGCGTCGGGCGTCTCGCCCTGGACCAGGATCTGGCGCACGTAGACGCTCACCATGTCGCCCATGCCCAGAAACACTAGGGCCAGGATGGAGAGCCACAGAACGTGGGAAAGCCCGAAGACGATGGTGGCGACGCCGAAGAGGCCGACGCCGGCGAACATCCAGTGCCCCACGTGGTGGCGCAGCGGAAACCGCGCCAAGAGAAGGGTGGCCAAGGTGGCGCCTACGGCTGGGCAGGCGCGCAGGATTCCAAGAGCCCAGGAGCCGGCGTGCAGCACGTCGTGAGCCACGGCGGGCAAGAGCGCGGTGGCGCCGCCGAAGAGCACGGCGAAGAGGTCGAGCGAGATGGCACCCAGCACGATGGGGCGCGAGCGCACGAAACGCAGACCTTCCAACACGTCGGAGAAGTGCGCCGGTTGGCTGGGGCGGGCAATGCGGCGGTTGCGCACGAAGGCTAGGAGCAGGATGGAGAGGGCCAGGCACGAGCTCACGGTGGCGTGTACCACGGCGGGACCGGCAAGGTAGAGCAGACCGCCAAGCACCGGACCGGCCACCACCGCGGCGTGGAAGACGGTGCTGTTGAAGGCCACCGCCTGCGGGAAGTCTTCGTCGGGGACGATGTCCTTGAGGATGGCTTGGCCGGCCGGCATGGCAAAGGCGCGCGAGGCGCCCAAGAGCGCGAGCACGGCAAACACGGGGAACACCGAGGGAAGGTCGGAGAGGGTGTAGGCCAGGAGTCCGAGCGAACCGAGCAGGTAGGTGGAGTTGCAGCCCATCACGATACGGCGGCGGTCATGGCGGTCGGCCATCTGGCCGGCCCACAGGATGAGCAGCACGAAAGGCAGAAACTGGGCAAGGCCCACGTAGCCCAGGTCGGTCACCGAGCCGGTCTTGGCGTAGATCTGCCAGCCCACCGCCACGCTCTGCATCATCATGGCTGTGGTGGAAAGCAGCCGCGAGGAGGTGTAGAACAGGAAGTTCCGTTGGTGCAGGACGGCGGTGCGGGCTCCTGCCATCACCAAGTCCCGGCGCCCAGGGCGCCGATGGCGGTACGGGAATGGCCGACCGCAAGCAGCGGTTTCACGATGTCGCGCTCCAGGTCGGGAACCCAGGTTTCCAGCACTTCGCCGCCCGAAAGTTCCGCCTCGCAGCCCACCGGAAGCAGGCAGGTGGCGCCCTTCTCAAAGCTGCGCATCTCCCCCTGAGACAGAATTTGTCCGCCTTCACCCAGTTGCACCAGCACCCGAAAGCCTTCTCGAGCCGCGACGCGGGAAGTTCCGCCGAGGTGGCGGAGCATGGCGAAGTGGGGAGAGGCGCAGAGGATCTCACGATTTCTGTCAAGAGCCAAGGGGGATGTCTTGAGCCCCAGGCGGGGGCGCGGATCGACGTCGCGGACGGCCTGCTCAATGTGGAGCTGACGCGGCTTTCCGGCGGCATCGCGCCGGTTCCAATCCCACACCCGCCAGGTGGTGTCGCTCGACTGCTGGACTTCGGCCACCAGGACGCCGGCGGTCAGGGCGTGCAGGGTGCCGCTGGGCACGAAGATGGTGTCGCCCGCCTTTACGGGAATTCTCTCCAAGGGCGAGAGGTCGCCCTGCGCCACGCGCTCGATCAACGGGCGGGCGGGAAGTTCTCCGCGCAGGCCGGCATAGAGGTGGGCACCTTCGGGGGCCGCCAAGATGACCCAAGCCTCGGTCTTGGCGCGACCTTCTTCGCTGTCCTCTCGCGGATGCAGTTGGATCGAGAGGTTCTCGCATGCATCAATGAGCTTGACCAAAAGCGGAAAGGGCTTTCCGGCAAGTCCCAGCGGATCCGCAGCATCTAGGCGCAGAGACGACAGATTCTGACCGGGTACGCCTTCAAAGCCGCTGGCATGGCAAGGCAAGTCGACAAGTTCCCATGACTCGCCAATGCGCTGGCCTGCAAGTTCCTTGCCCCAGGCCGCGAGCCGATTTCCTCCCCAGGGTCGTTCGACGAGATGGGGGAGGCTGAACAGAGGGGATACGGCTCGTGGGAAGGATGACATGGGAAGCAGTTCAATCTAGAATAGAAAGCCCGCAAGGACGAAATCCTTGCCGGGCTTCCGGGCGCTACTTCTTGTCCTTGCTAGCCGGGATCTTGATGCCCACGAGCAAGGTCTGGTCCCCCTTCACGAGCTTCAAGGCCACGGTGGCTCCCGCCGAAGCTTTTGAGAGCAGGGCGGCAGCGGCACGAGGATCCTTGACGGTTCGCAGGGTCTTGTCTTCCGGGGTCTTGACCATGGTCAGTACGCTGCCGTCGGGCACGCCTTTCTCGGCGGCCGGGGAATTTGGCAACACGTTGATTAGCACGCCTTCGAGCTCCTTACCCACTTGGGCCTTGGTGCGAGCGGCGGCATCCAATGGCGAGAGTTTGAGTCCCAGCGTGCGCACCACGAAACTGCCGTCGGCATCCTGCGAGAGCGCCGAATCGCCCGTCGCGGTGCTGTCCCCAGACCGAGTGCCGTCGTCCTTGAGGCTTCCCAGCGTCACCTGAATGGTCTTTTCCTTGCCGTCGCGCAGCAGCCGGAAGTCCGCCTTGTGGCGGGGGCGCAGGGCCGCCACGCGATTGCGGAGGTCGGCCGAGCCGCTCACCACGTGGCCGTCCACAGAGAGGATCACATCCCCTGCCTGGAGTCCGGCCTTAGCGGCCGGTGCCCCTGGGCTCACCTGCACGATCTTGGCGCCATTCCTTCCCTCAATGCCCAGGGCGTCGGCCAGTTCCGGATCGAGGTCTTCGATGGTCACGCCGAGCCACCCGCGCGAGACGGCGCCGTCGTAGGCGAGGTCTTCGGCGATGCGACGCGCCTGGTTGATGGGGATGGCAAAGGAGATGCCCTGATAACCGCCCGAGCGGGTCCAGATGCTTGAATTGATGCCCACCACCTGACCGTGCAGGTTGACGAGCGGGCCGCCCGAGTTGCCCGGGTTCACGGCGGCGTCGGACTGGATGTAGTCGGCGTAGGCGTCGGGCGAGGAGCCCTCGGTGCGTCCGGTGGCGCTCACGATGCCCATGGTGACGGTGTTGCGGAAGAGGTAGGGGTTGCCGATGGCCAGCACGATCTCGCCGATGCGCAGGCTATCGGAATTGGCGAAGGCGGCGGTGGGATAGGGCTTGCCGTCCTTGCGGGCGGGAATGCGCAGCAGCGCCACGTCGGACTTTTCGTCGAGTCCCACCACGGTGGCGTCAAGCCGCGAACGGTCGGAAAGCTCCACCTTGATCTCGTCCATCCCCTTGACCACGTGGGCGTTGGTGAGCACGTAGCCGGTCGGATCCACCAAAAAGCCCGAGCCTCCGCCTTCCTGCTTGCGGCTTTCGGGCTTGGCCTCGTCAGGCATGCCGAAATTTGGCCCGAAGAATTGGGAGAAGGGATTGACGGCGGAGACCTCGACGGTGCGCGAGGTGTAGACGCTCACGACCCACGGCGAGGCGTGGGAGACCACCGAGGCGAAGGCGTCAGAAAGGGCTAGGGCCGCGGCGCTGGGCTGGGCCAGGGTGTTGCCTTCTCCCAGGTGGAGGCTGCCGCGGGCGGGATGCTTGGCGGTGGTGTCGGAGGCGGCGCCGGCGATCGTCAACGCGCCCGAAAGGCAAAGGACAAAAATGGTCTTTTTCATGGATCCTCTCCGGTGAGGTGCTCGCAAGAATGTGGATGCAAGGAATTTATCGCTCCGGAAATCTTCCGACCATCCCTGCTCTGGGGCTCTGACGAAACTTTTACATGCCGCCAGCTTCATTTCAGTGGGCGAAGAGGGAATGTAAGCTTGGATCTCCCATGAAGCCTGTCCACGAAACCTCTCTCTTTGCCATCTCGTGGCCGGTGATGCTCACCATGGCCGTGGGCATCTCGGGGCCGCTGCTCGATTCGTGGTTCCTGAGCCGCGTCTCAGATTCCGCTGCCGCCGGCGTGGGGGCCACCATTCCTGTCTTCATGGTGGCGCAGACGGTGCTCAATTCCTTCGGGCAGGCCGGAGCCGGCATTGCTGGGCAGTATCTGGGGGCGCGACAGGAGCGCATGGCCGAGGCCACCTTCACCCTGCTTGCCGCCGTGGTAGTGGTGGGCGGGATCCTCCTGGGGCTTGCCATGAGCCTCGGGGCGCCGCTCATCGTGCTGGGCCTCGGGTTGCAAGGTGAGATTGCCGAGCATGCGCGGCTTTTCCTGCGCATCATCGGCCTCGGCTTCGGGGTGCGCTCGCTGCAGTCGGTGCTGGTCAACATCCTGGCCACTCGCGGACTCACCTCGTGGAACCTGTGGGGCTCGATCGGCGTCGTGGGTGGCAACGCCCTCTTGAACGCATGCCTCGTGACCGGCTGGGGCGGCCTTCCGGCCCTGGGGGTGATGGGCGTGGCTCTTTCCACCGTGACCACCTGGACGCTGGTGGGCGTGATCATGTTTTTCTTGATGCGCCGGAAGAAAATCTTCCTGCCGACCCGCCTTTTCCTGTTCCTGGGCTGGCGACGGATTCTGTCGCACCTGCTGCGCATCGGCCTTCCCTCCATGGCCGAGCCCATCGCTTACGCCCTTTCCCAGGTAGCGGTGGCCACTCAGGTGGCGCGCCTGGGGACGCTCTCGCTCACGGCTCGCGTCTACGCCGCCAACATCGCCAACTTCCCGATCATCTTCAGCTACGGCCTAGGCTTCGGAGCCCAGATCCTCGTCTCGCACCTAGTGGGAGCGGGGCTCTACGAGGAGGCCGACCGTCGCCTCAAGAGCGCCCTGGCTTGGGGCTGCGGCCTCGCCTTCACGGTGGCCCTCCTCTCGGCCCTGGTAGGGCGCTGGAGCCTCGGGACCTTCACGACCAACGCTGCCGTAATCGCTCTGGGGGCGCGACTCCTGTGGGCCGACTTCGTGCTGCAGCCGGGCAAGGCGGCCAACGTCACGCTCACCTTCTCGATGCGGGCGGCTGGCGACTCGCGCTTCCCTGCGGTGGTGGGCACGGCCATGATGTGGACCATCGGTCTCGGCGCAAGCTTCGGACTGGCCTTCGGTGCCGGCTGGGGCGTGGTGGGCATCTGGGCCGGCATGGCCATCGACGAGTGGACGCGGGCGCTGGTCAACTGGCGGCGCTGGCAAAGCGGAGCCTGGAAGACGAAGGGCGTGGTGCGAGCCTAGATCTGATGGGCGCCTGCCCCGTAAGGGTCGGGCATGCCCGACCCCTACGGGGCACCGGGCTGCCTGCCGGGCCTCCTCGCCCTGTCGTGGAGACGCCCGGCGGGGCGTCTGTACGCCGGATTTTTGGCTGCGGTGTCCCGTCCCTGCGGGCGGCATCCCTGGCGCCCCCCCTCATCCCCAGCCCTTCTCCCCCCGGAACGGGTGGCGAAGGGAGCTTCTTTACAACGGCATTCTATGCTGCCCCCTCTCCTGCGATTTCCGTAGGAGGTGCCCCGACAGGGGCGGGGTGAGGTGGGTTCGGCGCTAACCACTCCTTCAAAATTTTTCTAGGAATTGGTGTCATGAGGATTCCTCCCCCTCGTAAGATCCGTTCCAAATTTCCTAAGGACTCGTAGATGCAACTCATGAAACGGCTGGCCGCACTGGGCCTAGTGATGGCCCTTTCGACATCAGCAACAACCATTAACCTTTCTGGTATCGTCAAGGATTCCGTGACAGGAAACGGCTTATCCGGTGCCAAGGTCTCGCTGGCCAAGGCCGGGCTATCTCCAACGACCACTCTCTCGGACGGTTCGTGGACACTGAGCGGAGTCGTGACGGGAATCGCTGGTCGTCACAGTACGGCTGCGGTTTCCGGTACCTCGCACCTCTCGGTTCAGGATGGTCACGTTCTGCTGCGCTACGAGGGTCATGACCTTCTCGGTCACTCGCAGCCTGTGGCATCTGTCGCCATGTCTCCTGCTACCGCTCTGGCTCGCAGTTCCAACGTGGCGTCAGACACGATCGATACTCTTCTCTTTTCGTGGCAGGGCACGGTTCGTCTCCGTAAGCCTCTCACGAGCTATGAGCAGAGCGTGATCACCACGGTTCTCGACACAACAAGCACTTTTACAGCGGTCACGGGTGATTCGGGTACGTTCACGGACACGCGCGACGGTCAGAGCTACAAGTACGTAAAGATCGGCACCCAAACCTGGATGGCCCAAAACCTGAATTACCAGGTAGACAGTTCTTGGTGTTACGGCGGTGTCGCCAGCAACTGTTCAACTTATGGTCGTTTGTATCAATGGGCTGCAGCCATGGATCTAGCCAGCACGTACAACAGTACGACTTGGGGCGGCACCTTGCCACATCAGGGCATTTGCCCGAGTGGTTGGCATGTCCCCAGTGATGCTGAATGGAGTACATTGGTTCAGTACGTCGACTCTGCTACATCTGGCACGAAATTGAAGGCCAACAGTGCTCTTTGGAGTACGAATACGGGTACCGATGCGTATGGCTTTTCGGTTCTGCCGGCGGGCAGCCGCGACAACGACGGGACGTTCGGCGGCCTCGGCGACTACGCCGACTTCTGGTCGTCTTCCGAGGGCGCTGCGTCCGTCGCCTGGTACCGGACCTTCAACTACACCAGCGCCCTCGTGTTCCGCAACTACTACAGCAAGGCATACGGCTTTTCGCTTCGGTGTCTCCAGAATTAGCACCATCGCTCTGCCCTGGGCTTCGACTTCGCTCAGCCACCAGCGGGCAGGGTGATGGCCGGGGCCGTCCTTGGCGCTGGTGTTGCCCCCTCGCCTGCGCGTTGCCCTGAGCTCCGCCGAAGGGTCGAGCAGGAGAGGGGTGGCGCTGCTCCCTGAGCGGAGTCGAAGGGCTGCGGCTATCCCGCCAAGAACCCCGCGATCGCCTTGAATACTTCGTGGCCGGCTAGGATCTTGCGGTGCCCAAGCCCCTTGGTCACGAGCAACTCGACGTCTGGACGCGCCGCCTTCACCGCCAAGGCGTCGGAAAGCGGAATCTCCTCGTCCTCCTCGTCGTGGACCACCAGCACTTTGGCTTCAATGTCCTGCACGGCGCGCGGCAGCTCGTAGTCGCGCCCTTTGAAGTCAAAGGCCCGCTCGGTGGCGCGGCCAAGCCTTTCCTGCAACTCCGGTTCATTCCGGTTGCGACAGTAGTTCTCTACCACCCGCTCCATGTCGCCGGGAGAGCTCATGAGCACGAGGTGGGCAGGACAAATTTTGTACTCGGCAAGCTGGCCGGTGCCGGCGGCGGCGAAGGCGGCGGCCAGTGCTCCCATGGAGTGCCCGATCACGTCGGGAGTCCCGCCGATCTTTCCAAAGACGTGGCTGATCGCCCGCCCGAACTCGATGAGGCTCGCGTTGTCCTCCCGGTCGCGGCGGCGCGAATCGCCGTGGGCGGGCATGTCGAGAGCCCAGGTGCGGCATCCCTTGCGCTGCAGGATGCGCGCGAGCATCGCCATGTGGCTGGCCCGCGAGCTCCAGCCGTGAGCAAGCAGCACGTCCTTGCCGCTTCCCGCCCGGTAGACCCGCAAGGTGCGGTCTTCAAAGGGGATGTCTAACGCCTCGGCGCCGGCAAAGGCCTTTTTGTCAAAATCCGTCTCTTCTTGCGGCGGTGGCGTGCAGTAGCGGCGCACCAGTTGGCCGTCGTTCAGGACGGAATCTGTCGCAGGCCTGGGAAGCCACATGGTGAGAAGCTCTGAGGCGCCTTCCGGTCCTCGGGTCTTCCGCCCGCCGACCTTCTGGAAGCCAAGCGACAGGTAGCAACGTAGCGCGGGTACGTTGTCGGCAAGGACGACGAGTTCCACAGCCTCGGTGGCCGTGGCCGCAAAGGCCTTTGCGAGGACCTGCTCGATGGCAATGTGAGACAATTTTTGTCCGCGCCGCTCAGGGGCGAGGATCACCTTCCCTAAGGTCAGGATTCCCGGGAGGCGTCCGGGAAGCAACTGGGCGTGGCCGATCACTTCGTCGCCCAGGAGAAGGTTCCAGCACTGCCGGCGCGGTTCCGCAAGCATGGTGCTGAGCTGGGCGGCATCCAGTGGAAAAGAAAGTGTAGGACCGCCCCAGCGAAAAAGCTCCTGCGGAGTCGCAATCCAGGAGGCAAGGAGAGGAAAGTCCTCGGCAGTGAAGGGGCGAAGGGTCAGTTCAGAAGCGCTCATGGGTGATAGATAGCCGCTGCCGCGAAAACGGGCAAGCGCGGGAGCCGTTGTGTTCATGCTAACTTTTCCGCATCAATTCTTCCAAAGCCCGAAAGGTTCTCCGCCATGAACATGAAGTTGCTTGCCATGTCGCTGTGCTCTCTAGCAGGCTTGGCTTTTGCCAAGGAATCTGCCTGTGACTATCCCAAAAACAGTTTCGACGGACTTTATTGTCTGAGTAAGATTTACATGCAAGCCGACAAGGACCTGAACGAAGTCTACGGGAAGCTTGCTAAGAAGCTTGACCCCTCCGATCGCAAGTCGCTCAAGTCGGGGCAGTTGCAATGGATCCAGGAACGCAACGATAATTGCAGCGAACTCAATGTTCGTGGCTTCTTTGTAGACATGGACTGCGCTACCAGTACGACCATTTCCCGAGTACGCTTCCTCGAAGACCGCTTGCGCGAGTGCGCGAGTACCGGATGTCAGCCTAGTAAGCTTTGAGGATGTCCTAGAATCCGTCTCATGAACCCTATCGCCTGCGATTGCGACCCACTTCTCATGAAGACTTTTCACAATTCATGTCAGATTCTCCTAGGCCTTCTTTTTGCCGGCGCCTCGCTCGCTGCGGCCAGCGGAGCCTCCTACGTCCGCGACATGGGGCGCGGGGTGAACCTCGGCAATCTCCTCGAAGCCCCGTCGGAAGGAGAATGGGGCGTCACCCTCGAGAAGGAGGATCTGCATCGCGTGGCAAGCCTTGATTTTCGCCACGTGCGGCTGCCGGTGCGCTGGGACGGCAAGGGAACTCTCAGCGAACCTGGGTTCGATCGCGTCGCGCGCACTGTTCCCTATACCGTGGACCCGCGCTTCTTCGCGCGCGTCGACTCCGCCATCGCCTGGGCCCGAGCAAACCGGCTCATGGTGGTGCTCAACGACCACCATCACGAGAGCCTCTTCGAGAACTGCGCCGCCGAGCGCCCGCGCTTTCTCGCCATCTGGAAGCAGGTCGCCGAGCATTATCGGAATCTGCCCGACAGCGTCGCCTTCGAGATCCTGAACGAACCGCACGGCACCGTCACCGCCGAGGCCTGGAACGATCTCTTGGACACCGCCCTCAAGATCATCCGCCAAAGCAATCCCACCCGCACGGTGGTGATCGGCGGCCCCGAATGGAGCGGCGTCTCGGGGCTTTCGGCGCTGCGGCTTCCGAGCGGAGATACCAACCTCATCCTGACCGTTCACGACTACGATCCCATGACCTTCACCCACCAGGGAGCCGACTGGATCCGTCCAACACCTCCGAGCGGCGTTGCCTGGAAAGGCACTCGCTACGAGAAGCTCGCGGCCCGGCAGGCCGCCGAGACGGTTCGCGACTACTCCCGAATCCATCAGATCCCGGTCTGGATGGGGGAGTTCGGCGCTTATGAGATGGCCGATTCGGTCTCCCGCGCCCGTTGGGCGGAGTATCATGCGCGCCTCTATGAATCCATGGGGTTCTCGTGGGCGTGGTGGGAGCTCAAGGCGGGGTTCGGCATCTGGGACCGCGGAACGCGCAGCTGGAATCGCTACCTGACCAAGGCCTTACTTTCTAATGACACATCCTGTCTCAGGCTCCCGTCGGCCCCTTCCGGCGGGGTGGATCTGGTCGAGAATGGCAACTTTGCAAGCGGAGCCCGTTGGAGTTTCAACGGGAGCTCGCGGGCAGAACTTTCCTTTGACGGCGGCGCGGCGAGCATCCTTGTGCGGCAGAAGGGCGCGAATACGTGGGACGTTCAGCTTCTTCAGTTCCCGCTCGCCTTGCGCAAGGGCATCGACTATGCGCTGCTCTTTGACGCCTGGTCGGATCATCCCCGTTCCATCGGTGCAAGCCTTGGAATGAGCGGGGCGCCCTGGGCTCCGTATGCCTCCACGGTCGCAGCCCTGGGAACGGTGCGCCGCACCTATGTGGCGAGTTTCCAGGCCGGCTTCGAGGATCCGCAGGCGCGGGTGGCTTTCGACCTCGGCGGCGATACCGGAATCGTCCATATCGCCGACGTGCGGCTCATGGCCTTCGATTCCACCCTGGCTCGCCGAGAGGCGTTCCGGCCGTAGCCAAGCGCTGATCCCGTTTAGGGCGCGGCGTTTATCCTTACGGAATCTGGTTCACCGAGCGCGTTCCCTGACCGTTGCTGGTTCCGCTCTGCGATGGGGACGCCGGCACCGCGTTTCCATCCTCGTTCTGCAGGTGGAGGGTGTAATCGACGGTGGTCCCGGCATCGGACGGGTCGAAGGTCACCGAACGTGCTTCGCTCTGGATCTGCTGATCTAGGGTTGCGTCCCCGGTGGTGGAGCTGAGCACTAGGCAGTTCGAGACCACGCCCCCGGCGCGGATGAGCAGGCGCAGCACGATGTCGCCGCTGGCCGTCGGTCGTTCGTGGAGCCGCCGCTCGTGGATGAGACGGAAATTGTCGGCATGGCGCTGCAACGGAAGCAAAATGGCGCCGGCGGGACGATGGCGCGGCCCGTGGAACGCCAGGTCGTTGACCGAAGGCTCGTAGCGCGAGCGCAGTCCCGGGTGCATGGGAGGATTGGCGTACTCGTGGGTTTGAGGCTCGGGACGAGGCTTCCGAAGACGCGAAAGTGGAACCCGCGAGTCCCCTGAAATGAGGTAGGGCTCGCCGCCGCCGCGGGGCACCAGCCACTCTTCATCGGCATGTACGTCGCGGCAGCGATGGTCGCGTGAAATCACCGGGCGCATCAGCACCCAGTCGCGGTCCCACGGGTGGCTTTCCCAGCGCACGCAGCCGTCGGACCAGTCCTCGTGGTAGCGGGAGTTGGTGAGGAGCTTCGTGAAGTCAGAAACGAGGTCGAACGCCGGCGACTCGTGCTCCTGCGGACGTGCTTCGCGTCCACGGTCATGGCCATCGTCGCGGTCCCGGTGTCCTCCCGGCGGGGCAGAAAAGGCCACGGCAGCAGTCAGGACGGCAAGGACGGAAGCGGAACGAGCGATCATGTGAAACCTCCAGTTTCCAAAGGATACCACTTGAGAATGAATCCCGCTTTCCGATCCCAATCAGGAGGCCTTTGGTGTGACGGAAATCACGTGCCTGGACCTTTTTTTGGCAAAAACACCTCTCGCCACTGCCCCGGAGCCAGCCCATCCAAACTGAACTCGCCGATGGCCGCCCGCACCAGTCGCAGCGTGGGGTGTCCAATGGCCGCCGTCATGCGGCGTACCTGGCGATTTCTCCCTTCGCGCAGTTGCACCTCCAGCCAAGTGTCAGGAACTGTCTTGCGCACCCGGATGGGCGGAATTCGTTCGGGGAGGGTCGGAACTTCAGGCAAAGGGCGGATGCGGGCAGGCAAGGTGGGCTTTTCATCTAGGACAATTCCTGTCCGAAAGCGCACCAGAGCGGCCTCGTCGGGAATCCCCTCCACCTGCACCCAGTAGGTCTTCCAAAGCTTTCCCGCTGGCGATGCGATGCGCGCCTGGAAGGCCCCGTCGTTAGAAAGCAGCAAGAGCCCTTCGCTGTCGGCGTCCAGGCGGCCGCAGGCGTACATGTCGGGGACCGGGAAAATGTCCTTCAGGGTCCGTCGGCCGGCCTCGTCCGTAAATTGGCAAAGGACGCCATAGGGCTTGTAGAGGAGGAAATAGCGCAAAGGACCGCGCGGACGCTCCGAGGACGGTGCGCGCCGGGACGGGCGCTGGCTAGGACGCGGCACTCCCGCTCCGGAAGGCTTGGGTCCGTTCCTTGAGGAAGGTGCGCAGGGTGTCGAGCCCTTCGCGTTGGGTGCCGCTCACCTGCAGGGCGTCGGGGTAGAGGTCGGCAAGCCGTTCGCGGTCGATGCGGTCCAAAAGATCCACGTGGGTGAACACCAACTGTCGCGGCGCATCGCCGCCGCACAGCTCGTCGAGCACCTCGCGGGCTACCCGCATTTCTTCGTCGCGCCCCAGGGCCGAGCCGTCCACCAAGTGCAGCACCAAGTCGGCGGCGCCCACTACGGAAAGGGTGGAACGGAAGCTTGCCACCAGGTGGTGAGGGAGCTTGCGAATGAATCCGACGGTGTCAGAAAGTACGCACTCCACGCTCTTGCCGTCGTCCTCCTGCCCTAGCCACATGCGGCGGCTGGTGGCTTCCAGGGTGGAAAAGAGCTTGTCCTGCGAGAGCACCCCGGCCTTGGTCATGGCGTTGAGCAAGGTGGACTTGCCGGCGTTGGTGTAGCCGGCTAGGGCTACCGAGAAGCTGCGGCCGCGGCGACGTTTCTCGCTCTGGGCTTCGCGCTGCACTTCAATTTCGGCCAGGGTCTTCTTGAGCATGGAGAGACGATCGCGAGCACGGCGACGATCCACCTCCAGCTGCGTCTCGCCGGGGCCGCGGGTGCCGATGCCGCCGCCCTGCTGTCCGAAATGCACCCAGGCACGGGTGAGGCGCGGCAGCATGTACTGCAGCTGAGCGATCTCCACCTGCAGGCGCGACTCGCGAGTGCGGGCGTTGCGGGCGAAGATGTCCAGGATGAGTCCTGAGCGGTCGAGCACCCGGTGCAGCGGCTCTCCGGTGGCTTCGTCGAGCCCCAGGCCCTTGGTCACCGCTTTGGCTTGCGAACCGGTGAGGTCGTCGTCGAAGATCACGAGGTCGATGGCTTCGCGCTCGCAGCGCTCGCGAATCTCGGCAAGCTTTCCTGCCCCGATCAGGGTCGTTGGATCGAAGCTCTGGCGCGACTGCACCACCTCGTCGATCACCTCGGCGCCGGCCGTCCAGGCCAGGCGCGAAAGCTCGCGCAGATGCTCGCGGGTGTCGGGAAGCGGCTGGGAGCGGGTCGCCACGCCCACAAGCAAGGTCCGCTCGGAGGTCATTCCCACTCGATGGTGCCGGGGGGCTTGTGCGTCGCGTCGTAGAGCACCGAACCGGCACCCAGCTCCAGGAGTCGCGCCGTGAGGCGGGGAAGGCTCTCGGCGGGGGCGGGCCAGGCGCGGGCCGTCATGGCCTCGCGGCTTTCTACCGGCCGAAGCACCACTACCTCGCGCCCTTCGCAGGCAAGCGGCAAGAGCGCCACCGGCATTTGCCAGATCTTGTCATAAAAGCCCTCGGCCACCAGCCAGTCGGTGACGGCGGCATCCAGGCGGCGCAGAAAGTCGAGGCGTCCGCGGGCCATGTAGCCCTCTACGGGGCGGAACTCGCCCTTGCCGGCGGCGCGCCACACCACGCGGTTGAAGGCGCGCACCTGGTTGGGAATTTCCACCGCCAAGCTCTCCAGCGTCTCCCAGTCGAGCGGGCCGTCGAGACAGAGCGGTTGGGCGTAGGTGCGTCCATCCCCCTGCACGCCCACCGACTTCACCGGAAGGGCGCTCGCCTGGTAGCCCTTGGCGGCAGCCAGCTGCTGCGCCTGACGAATCGATTCCGCCGGCGCCTGGGGCGCCTCGGGGCCTTGGCAAAGCAGCCGCACACCCAGTCCCGGACCGGGGAAGGGATGCCGCCACACCAGTTCCTTGGGAAGTCCCAGTTCCTCACCCAAGGCGCGTACCTCGTCCTTGTAGAGCTCGGCCAGCGGCTCGATGATGAGTCCCTTTTCGATGAGCTCCAGGATGGCGTCGACCCGGTTGTGGTGGGTCTTGATGACCTCGGAGTTCTTGGTGCCGCCCGATTCGATGGTGTCGGGGTAGATGGTCCCCTGGGCCAGCAGCCACTCGTCGGGGTTGAGCCCCAGCTGCGCCGTTTCCTGGTCCTTGACGTCCAGGAAGGTCTGGCCGATGATGCGGCGCTTCTTCTCGGGCTCCGTCACTCCGGTGAGGGCCGAGAGGAAGCCTTCGGTGGCATCTACTACCCGCAGGTTGTTAAAGCCCTCGCGGCGCATGTACTCCATCACCGCCTCGCTTTCGCGCAGGCGCATCATGCCGTTGTCGATGTGCAGCCCGAGTACGCGGTCGGGTCCCAGCGCCTTGTTCAGGAGCGCAAAGGCCACGGTGCTGTCCACGCCGCCCGATACCAAGAGGAACACCTTGCGCCCCTGGGCCTGATGACGGATTTTGTCCATCAGCACCGGCGCGTAGGAACCCATGTTCCAGTCGCGGGCAAGGTCGACGATGTCCAGGAAGTTTCCCAGGATCGCTTCGCCGTCCACGCTGTGGACCACCTCGGGGTGGAACTGCAGGCTGAAGAACTTCTTCTCGGGATTGGCGAGGGCGGCGTAGCGGCAGTCCTTGGTCCAGCCCACGGCCTGGAAGCCGGGAGCCAGCTGGGTGACCTCGTCGCCGTGGCTCATCCACACCCGGGTAGGGTGGGGGATGCCTTTGAAGAGTGGGCAGGAAGCGTCGAATTCGAGATCGGCCGGGCCGAACTCGTGGACCTTGCCGCGCTCCACCGTGCCGCCCGAAGTTTGGGTCATCAGGTGGTGGCCGTAGCACAGTCCCAGCACCGGCACGCCTAGGGCGAGCCAGGCGGGGTCGAAGTCGGGGCGATTCTCGGCATAGACCGACGAAGGACCTCCCGAAAGCACGATGCCGGCAAGTTCCGGATCGGGACTCGGGTGGGAACCCGGCTGACGGATTTCCGAGTAGACGCCCAAATGGCGCAGGCGGGTGGCGATGAGGTGGGCGTACTGCCCACCGAAATCCAGGACGGCAATCTTCGACATTGCCACAAGGTAAAATCTTGGTTGCTTTTAATGAAACGTCGTTGGTATATTGCCATTAGCCCAGCTCTGGAAAAACGGGGAATTATTGGCAATGTTTCCGGCTGGGTGAGTGGCTTCCTCGTTTACGGGGAATTGCGGGGTTGCCGCGGCCCGGGGGAAACCCCGGGCTTTTTTTATGCCGAAACGGGCGCGGTCGGCGCCATGCAAGGCAGTTCGATCTGCGTGATGGTCCATTCCCCAGGGGCGCTTTCGAAGCGCAAGCTGCCGCCGTAGATCTCGCAGATGGAACGGGAGATCACCACTCCCAGTCCATCGCCAATTCCCAGAGCGTCCGAATCCAGCCGCTCCTGGTCGCAGGCCTTGGCTTGGTTTTCGATGGCGATGCGCAGCAGGGGGCCGCTGACCTTGCTGGCCAGGGTCACTTTGGAACCGGCCGGCGAATGGCGACAGGCGTTTTCCAAAAGCTCCTCCAAGAGTCGCTGCAAGTGAAATGGCGAGATCGCCACTAGGGCATCCGCCCACTGAGCCTGAATGCGCTCGGTCTCGATGCCTTCTTCGGAGAGGCTGCGCAGGGTTTTTTCTCCGACGTCCTTGGCGTTGCAGAGATTCTCGCGTTGCAAGGTCTGCACCCGGGACGAATCCAGCAGGACCATGCGCAGCTCCGAATAGGTCAGGAACTTGCGGACCATGCGGTGGATCTCGTGGCCAGACTCACCGATGCTGCGGGCCAGGTCGTGCAGTTCGCGGCGCTTGATGGACTCGTATTCCTCTACCAGGATGGACGAGAGCCCGAGGATGCCGTTGAGGGGCGTTAAGAGCTGCGGAGGCAGGGTGCTGGCGATGGTCTCTCGCAGTTCCTGTACCTGAATGCGGAAGCGCTCGGCCAGGAAGTCAGAGCGCTCCAGACGCGCGTGCAGCGCCGCCAAGAGCTCCTGGCGAGTGAAGGGCTTGGTGATGTAGTCTTCTGCCCCCATCTCCATGCCGCGGCGCATGCTGGAACGGTCGGTGCGGGCGGTGAGGAAGAGCAGTGGAATGGTGGCCGTCTCGGGGGCGGCGCGCAGGGCTGAGAGCACTTCGAAGCCGTCGCAGCCAGGGATCATGAGGTCGCAGAGGATCAGATCGGGCTTGGCGGTGCGGGCGGTAGCGATGCCCTCGGGGCCGTTGGTGGCGCAATGCACGCGAAAGCCGTCTTCGGTGAGCATCTCCCGGATGTTCTCCAGGATTTCGAGGCCGTCTTCTATGACAAGGATCTTCTTCATGTTCGGTCCTCGAATTGCAGTTGAAAAGTGCTTCCACAGGGGGAACGGGGGTGGCAGAAGACCTCGCCCCCCAAAAGCCGAACGCAGCCCTGTACCACCGCCAAGCCGAGTCCGGTGCCGGGAATCCCTTGCGCCGAAGCGCCGCGAAAGAACGGTTCAAAAAGATGGACCTGCTCCTCTCCAGAAAACCCTGGACCTTCATCGTCAACCTGCAGCCACAGACTTCCGTCCTGTCGCCAGGCTCGCAGTTCAACATCACCTTTGGTGTAATGAAGGGCGTTGTGCAGCAGGTTGCGCAGTGCCGGCGACAGCAGTTCAGTGTCCAAGGCAAAGTCGATTGGCGGGCAGTCCAGATGCATACGACGGGCCTGGACCTCGTCGGGAATGTCGTCGATCAGGCCTTGGAGAAATCCTTGCATGGACTGGATTGGAGGCGCGTCGACGGCTTCGAGGACGCCTGCCTGGACCTTATTGAAGAGCAGCACGTCGTCCAGGAGTGCCGAGAGCAGTTCCACGGAATGAGCAATTTTGGTGAGGTGTCCGTTGCGCCTTAAGGCGTCCCAGCGCTCGCCGTAGGTCTGCAAGAGTTCGGTGGAACTCAGGATTACGGTGAGGGGAGTGCGAAACTCGTGGGACAGCAAACGAAAAATGCGGGAGCGCAGTTCGGCCTGGCTACGCTCCGAGGCCAACTCGGCGCGCAGCTGCACCAGTTCAAGGCTTTCGCAGGAATGCGTCGACAAGGACGCGCGCGGATCGGGTTGGGCGTCGGACATCAGTTGCAAATGATAATCGTTGCGGGTCTTCTTGGCGTGGTCTTCGACATGGCTTGCCCTGGGCAGGATATTTGGTAATGATTGCCGGTGAGATGGATATTGCAGGCATCGGTTCCGCTTCGGGAGGCAGCGATTGGCTCGATCGCCGTGCTGCTTCGGTGCAAGATACCGTGGAATTGAGCGCCTCTTCCGCCACGGTCGCCTCGGGAGGCTCGTCTCAGGAGTCGGCAAACTCGTCCGTCCGACGCGTCGCCAAGCGTCCCGTCACGGCTTCACCGGTAACGTGCGAGCCGATTCCCGCGGCCGCAAAAGCCCAAGCCACCCTTCCGCAAACGCAGGCGGTGCCGGCCGTAAGCGTGCCTGCACCTCAGGGGACGGATGCCTCCCAAGATCCGGGCGTGGTTGGACAGAAATTGACGCAGACCCCGAAGTCTCTGTCGCCCCCCGCATCCGCTGAGGCGCGTGCCGCCGGAGCCTATGCAGCTCCCGTGGACGGCTCCAGGTACTGCTGGATCGCCTAGGAAAGGCGCTTTTTCAGCTCGTCCTGTACCGCCGTGTAGGTGGGAGGAATGCGGGCAATGTGGTTGGCTAGGCGCGATTCCACGCCAGGCAGACGCCCTTCGTGGTAGCCGGTCTTGAATTCGCTGAACTTGAGGCCGTGGGCAGTGCTCACCACCACCACGCGCGATCCCTTTTCGATCACGCCCTTTTCAACGAGCTGCTCCAAGGCTCCCAGCGCCACGCCGGTGTGGGGGCAGTGGTAGAAGCCGTTGCGGTCGCCCCGGGCGGCGGCGTCGGCTAGGCGATCTTCGCTGACCGATTCGGCCACGCCGTGGTAGCGCTTCAGGGCGTCGACAGCCTTGGGGTAGCTCACGGGATTGCCGATGCGGATGGCCGAGGCCAGGGTGGGACGGGCGGTCTGGGGCTCCAGCGAAGTGAAGTCCTTCTCGAAGGATTTAACCAGCGGGTCGGCGGCTTCGGCCTGGGCCACCGCGATGCGAGGGCGCTTGCCCGAAAGAATGCCCAGATCGTAGAGCAGGTCGAGTCCCTTGGCGAGCGCCGAGACGTTGCCGAGGTTGCCGCCGGGGATCACGAACCAGTCGGGAACGCTCCAGCCCAGCTGCTGTACGGTCTCGATAGAGACGGTCTTCTGGCCCTCCACCCGCAGCGAGTTCTTGGAGTTGGCGAGGTAGATGGACTTGTCCTGGGTCAGCTCCTGCACCACCTTCATGCAGCCGTCGAAGTCGGTGTCCAGGGCCAGCACGTGGGCCCCGTTGGCCACCGGCTGGATGAGCTGGGCGAGCGAGACCTTGTCGGCCGGCAGGAAGACGATGGCGGGAATTCCGGCGGCGGCGGCGTAGGCGGCCAGGGCCGCCGAGGTGTCGCCGGTGGAGGCGCAGGCCACGGCGCGGATGGGGGCGCCCGTCTTCACCAGGTGGTTCACCCAGCTGACAAGAACTGTCATGCCGAGGTCTTTGAAAGACCCGGTGTGAGTGGTGCCGCAGAGTTTCAGTCGCAGGTCGGCAAGTCCCAGGCGCTTGGCCGTGCGGGGGTCGGGCAAGAGCGGGTTCCAGCCCTCGCCCAGGGTGACCACGTGCTCCAGGGGAATTTGCGGGAGCACCCACTCGCGCTTGCTCCACACGCCGGAGCGGTCGGGCAGGTCCATGGAGGAAAGGCGCGAGGCAAAGAGGCTTTTCCAATCCTCGGCCGAACGGGTGCGCAGGTCTTCCAGGGGGTGATGGACCTCCAAAAGCGCTCCCTGATGGTCGTAGACGACCTCCTCCAGCTCGTAGCGGATGGCATGGTCTTCAATGCAGCGGAAATGGGCATTCATGAGCGCTCCCTGGAAAGTTCCTGAAAAGCCTAAAGATAGCTGAGTTCAATAGCTTTCTGGCGCTACGGCTGTGGCCGGAGTCTGGCTACTCCGGACGCGCTCCAGCAGGCGCTTAGGTTCCTGGCGGCGGTCGAGTCGGGATTTCCAGTTGGCCGAGCAAATGTCCACCAGCCCGAGTAGGGGACGGTCCCCCAAGAGCAGCACTGCCGCGAGCAGGATGGCCGCGGCCAAGGTCACGCAGACGCCGGCCTGCAACAGCACCGAAGATTGGATATCGCGTTCCTGCATGGCGTCATGGGTCGATGCGGCCTCCACTTCCTCGATCCAATCGCGTTGCTGCAGTCGCTGCAACGACTGGCGCAGGCGGATGGGTGAAAGCCAGGTGCGTTCTTCCAATTCCTCTACGGTGAGGATGCCGTCCAGCAGCATGAAGACGTGCCGGTCTGGAGCTAGGTCGGGCATCTCTTCCGGCGGGAAGTGGAGCGAATCCATCTCTACCGCTCGGGCCAGCACTTGGCGTGCGGGAAACTCCGCTTCCAAAGCCGGCGATTCGTCCTGGCGCTGCATGGCTTCCAGCGTCAGCTCGTCGATGCCCAATTGGACAGATCCTGTCGGCTCTTCGCCAGGGGTGAAACGGAATTGAGCCTTTTCCCAGGCAAAGAGCCGGCAACCGAGATCGATGAGGCCTTGTCGGATGACGCGATCGCACTCGTCTTCTTTCAGGGAGCCCCGGCGCAGCGCCTCTTCTCGCAGCACTTCGAGCCCGCGGCGAGCGTCGGCGTGGGCCCAGGTGGTGGTGTCCAGACCCTTGGCCTGCAGGTAGCGCAGCAGGATGCCACTAATGTCGAGCTCGCCCACGCGCGCCTGGGTTACGCTTCCGCGACTGATGCGCAGCCATCCCAGCTGTTCCTGGAATTCAAGTTGCAGGTGGCCAGAATTGCCTTGCTGCTGAAGCATCTGCAGCACTCCGGCCAGGTCGAAGTCGCCAAGTCTTCCCGTGATGGCCATCAGTCGCCCACTCGAATTGTGCGTCGGCGTTCGAAGGCCAATAAGCCAAGCCACAGGGCAAGCGGCGCCCATCCCCACAAGCGAATTGCCGGAGTGGGAATGCCTTCCACCTGCGACACCCATAGCAAGCTATGGGTCCCGAGTCCAAGTCCAATGGAGGTTCCTATGCAGACAAATACTGTCAAAATGCCGGGGCCGGCTGCTGCCGCTAGGGAGCCGAAGCCGGGAAGCACCAGATCCCCCCAGGATTCTAGGTTGCGCCGCCGCATCACCCGGCGACTCAGGAGTTCCAGGCGCAGTTGTCTCCGCTCGGCTTCCGAGGCCTGTTCTGAAAGCTTGGCTGCGCAGACTTTGCAAGAGCGCTGCTGGCGGCAGCGCTGGCAGGTGGGACGACCGCACAGGGGACAGGCCTCCAGTCGCAAGGCCTTGCCCCACGGCACCCAAAGGGCGAACAGGAAGATAGCCATGGAGCCAAAGCCAAGCCAGGGAAGGGTTTCCAGAGGCAAGAACCCGCTGATGGCAGGCGCACCAGAGATGTCGCGAAGGGAGATGTCTGCGAAAAACAGGCGCAACATCTCAAGGCTGGAAGGCTGGGGAATGCGCGGACGATCGGGATAGCTTTCCGCGAGTCGCTGCTGGCGACGCATCTCTTCCGGGGTGTCGCTTGGCTGGGAGAGCGCCGATCCGGCCCAGGCGTTGGGGGTAATGCTCCACGAGCGCTGCCAAGCGTCTCGGGCACCGGCAGAGTCTCGGCTGCCGGACTTCGCGGCTGCAAGTAGGCTCCACCCAAAGCCTGTGGAGGAATCCTGGGAAAGTGCCTGCCGGGCCTGCATCAGGGCCGAAGCGTCGTTTCCTGATTTGAGGTCCGTGACGGTTCCGGCGAGGCCGTGACCAGGAGCGGCGATGCCGTCGAGCGCCGCCACCAGTTCGCCAAAGCTTCCGCTGCGGGAATCGACGGCGGCAAATTCGGCATCCACCGCGAGCGCTAGCGGCGCCGAAAGCAGCAATAGTGCTGCGATCAAGGCGAGCACTCGTTCGGCTCCCGAGCGCAGGTGCGAGGCCGTCAGGATGAGGATGGCCCAGGCAAGTCCGGCCCATCCGGCTCCCAAAGTAAGGACCGGAATGACCCAAGACAGAATCTGTCGCAATCGCGCGGGCAGAGCCTCGGGCGCGGCGGCGAGAAGATGAAGTCCGGTGGGCAAGTGGCGTATCGCTAGCGAGAGGATCGTCAGGGCCACGAGCCAGAGCCCCGATGCCTGCAAAATTCCGGATCCCTGGCGGAAAAAGGCAAAACTGTCTCGCCAGCACCCCTTCGCTGCCTGTTTTAGGGTGGCGCTCACCGAGCGCGGATCGCCCACGGAAGCGCTGGCGCCGGCCCGCCCGGCGACTTCCTCTGCCCGGGATTTCCAGGCTGCCGCCCGCTCTGGGTCGGAGCGGATGTGCTCCCGCCACAAGCCTTCCAGCAGACTAGAGGCTTCGCCCCCTTGGGCGAGAAACTGCCGATCGGCCTGGGCGGCCGCCTCTAGGGCCCAAGCGCCTTCCCCTTGGCGGGAAAGTTCCAGGGAAAGGGCGGTCAGTGCTCCGACATCCGCTCCGCAGGCAAAGAGGGCATTCTGCAGGAACATCTCGGCGCGGGTGCTGGCCATGCTCTTCTCGTAGAGGGCGCGCAGCAGATGAAACCACGGATCGTGGCTGGCCTCGGCGTTAGAGAGAAGCACGCCGATGCGCCCGAGCTCTATGGTGGATGCCTTGGCAAAGATCGGCGGCGGAGCCGGTTCGCGCAGCGAGATGCAGAAGGAATCCCGCCGCGCGAGGGCGTCCTCGACCCGCGCAGCCAGCGGATCGGGAGCTGTCGGCAGAGACGCTAGGGCCAGCAGGAGCGCGATCACCGTGGCTGGATCCAGACCTCGACGCGGCGGTTACGCTCCCGGCCGGCTGGGGTCGTATTCGAGGCAAGGGGCCTCCAGGGGCCTCCCCCTAGGGCTTCGACGGGAATGCCCATGCGCAGGGTCGGCTCTTGAGCTAGGCGCTCGGCTAGCTCCCGGGAGCGCGCCATGTCGGCCTCCGGGTTTCCGGTGGAGTCGCAGAAGCCCACCAGATGGACGCGCGCGGCTAGGCGGCCTTCTGACAAGATCTGTCGCAAGCGTCCGAGGTCCCGCTGCCCGCGGCTGTCTAGGCGGCCCGAAGCGGTGAAGCGGAAGGTGCAGGAGAGGCGCTCGTCGCGTTGCAGCAGTGCTGCGAGATCTGCTGGAAGGCGTTCGGCGCCCGCCACCTTCTCGGCGGAGATGTCGATCTTGAGAGGCAGGAAGCCGTCGCGGGAGACCAGTTCCTGTCCTTTGGTTCCTAGGCAGAACTCGATGAACTCGCGCGCCAGCAGGTGGCTGGAACGCGCTGGCCAGTAGAGGTAGAGGCGGCGCGAGAGGGGGTAGTCCTCGCTGCGCACCGCAAAAGCGCCCGGATAGACGGGTGGACCGCTGCCGTCGCGCAGCGCTAGCGCCTTGGCTTTGCTGGCGAAGGGAAGGCTTACGAAGGCGATGGCGGAGGGATCCTGCCGGACCGCCTGGATGACCTCGGCATGGCTTGCGAACTCGCGGGCATCCTTTGCGAAGGGGGCGCCGTGCAGCACCACCTCCTGGAACCAGGAGCGCGTCCCCGAGCGGGCGTCGCGGTTGATCACGTGGATCGGCCCTTGCATGGCTCCGGGAACCTGTGACCAGTCGGTGAGGGTGCCGCTGAAGATCTCCGAGAGGGTCTGCAGGTCCAGGGTGGAAAGGGGATTGCCCGGATGCACCACCACGGCGATGGCGTCCATGCCAATTACATGCTCGCTGGCCGGGGGTGCCATGTCCAGAATGCCCGCAGACTCCAGGCCTTCGAGCTCCTCGTCCTTGATGGGCCGGGACGACATGCCGATGTCGCAGGAACGGTCCTTCAAATGGTCGAAGGCGGTTCCCGACCCTTTGGCTTCGACTTCCACCACCTGCGGATGCGGCTCTCCCGGGAAGTTGGCTTCGAGTCGCAAGGTCGGCGCGTGGGCGGAGTCGCGGCGCTCGGCGACGGCCTGGCCCCCGAGCTCCGAAAGCCAAGCCCGAGCGAGGTCGGGCCCCAACTCGTCGCCGATGGTGTTGGAGCCGTGCAGGCGCAGCAGCATGTCGCCGCGCGGGTCGGGAATCACGGCAGAAAGGCTCTTGCGCAGCGAAAAAAGCTTGCGGTTGGCGTCCAAGACCAGGGAATCGCTGCGGTGATCGGCTTGCTCCAGACGCTCGGTGCGTTGGCAGAGCCAGGCAAAGCCGCTTCCTCCCGCAAGCGCCATGGCCGCGAGAAGGACCCATGGAAGCCACGTCTTCCAGTCTTTCTTTTTGCGAATCTCGCCTGCGACGAAGCGGGAGGTGGAACCCGCCGTCGAGCCAGTTTTTGACATGCCTCTAAGCTAGCCCCAGATGTGACAAAAATTGTCACGCCGGAGATTCGCCGGTGTTGCAATGAGGTTTCTGTCTGTCAGAAAATGTCTACAAGCGTCCTTGTGGGCGCCTGCCCCGCGCCCCTCGGCTCCGCTCGGGGACCGGGGCACCGGGCTGCCTGCCGGGCCCCCGCCCGCTGATATTGGATCGGGCACTTGTGGTGAGCGAAGCCGAACCATGCCCGATCCCTACGCCGATTTTGGCGGGTGTCCCGTCCCTGCGGGCGGCATCCCTGGCGCGTGGGGTGCCAGATTTTGTCTGGTGCCGCTTCGTGGTGTTTACGGTATTTGTTAGTGGCTGGGCTGGCTTTGCAGGCGCTCCGCCCTGCACCCGGCCTAAGGGTGCTGCCGCGCACCCTTAGGAATCCCGCTCGCGGGGGTATGCACCCCCAATTGCGACTCGTTGTGCCGTTGTTGGGCACTCCGATTGATGCTTAGCGGTGAAGTGGCGCTAGTGTGCCCCACGCGAGCAGGCTCGCAATATGGGGCCCCATGTACGGCAGCGGAGAAGTTGCGGTGCCGTTGCTTTTGGGGATGCCGCTTTGCAGCGGCACCACGTTGGTGTTGCCCCCGCCCATTGTAGGGGCGGGGTGAGGTGCTTGTTACAGCCGTCCCTTGCGGGCGCTGCGCAGCATGCTGTTCACCTGCTTGGTGGAGACGTTGTTGACCTTGCCCACCGGATCCTGGATGTACTTCTCGCACCAGTAGTGCTGGTCGGCGGCGACCGAGACCACTCCGGTGGTGCCTCCGGTGCGCCAGCGACGGAAAGTGTCACACTTGTGGCGCATCTTGCAACTGTAGCAGGAGGCGGACTCTTCCTTGGCGTCGGCGCCGAACTCGGAGCGCACCACGGTCTTGGCCTTGCCGTTGCGCTTGTCCTCCTCGAAGGCCTTGGCCATGGACATGTTCTTGCTCATGAAGCGGTCATCTGAAAAATCCATCAGGGAGCCTCCGTTGCGTATTGGATGAGGGAATGGACGGACGTGTCCAGTCGGGAACGTCCGGAAAGAAAGGTGAGTTCGATCAGAAAGGAGCAGCCAAGGACGGTGCCGCCTAGCCTCTCCACCAGTCGCTTGGCGGCCGACATGGTGCCGCCGGTGGCCAAGAGGTCGTCCACCAGCAGCACGCGCTGCCCAGGACGCACGGCGTCGGCATGGAGTTCCAGGGCGTCTTCGCCGTACTCCAGCGAAAAGCTCTCGCGGATGGTCTTGGAGGGGAGCTTTCCGGGCTTGCGGGCCACGATGCAGCCGGCACCGAGTTCCAGGGCCACCGCCGAGGAAAACAGGAAGCCACGGGCATCGATTCCCAGCACCAGGTCGACCTGCGATTTCCGCCACGGTTCGCAGAGCGAGTCGATGGCCCATTTGAGGCCTGCGGCATCGGCCAGGAGAGGGGTGATGTCCTTGAACTGGATGCCGGGCTTCGGCCAATCCGGTATGTTTCGGATCAGTTGGGATGGATCGTTCACAACGACTCCTTATGAATATCCCTGGAAGGATAGAATTCCCATCTCTCCATTGCCGGAGCTACCTTGGATGCGGTGCTGTGGTTTCTCTTGTTGCTCTTTGGCGCTGCCGCCGACATCATCCCTTTTTCTTCGGGTGAGGTGGCTGTGCGAGCTGGCGGACTTTGGCCGCTGGGAAGCCTTTCACGGCATTACGATCCGACGTTGCGAGGTGGCGCCTCGCTCACCATGACGCATTGGGGAACGGTGTTCTCGCGGGCTGACCTTGCGTATGCGCACCTTTCTGGCGACGTCTCAGAGAGCTTCCTCTACGGCAGCGCCGGCTTTGACTGGCATCCTGCCAACGTGCCTGTGGAACCGGGCGTCTCGCTTGCGCTCGTCCGGGTGGCGAGCACTCATCCCGATCCGGCCGTGCCGCGTCAGATCGACGGTGGCGAGACAGAATTTGGCTTAACCTTCCGTACTGCCGTGCCGGTGTGGCGCCATGGTCCCTGGACAGTTCGCCTGGAAGGACAGTGGGACGAGGTCTTCACGCGGCCACATGCCTCGGCCTTTGCCTGGGCTGGTCTCTCGCTTGCGCGGAGGGCGTGGTGATTCTCGCCGCGCTGCTTGCGCTTTGCGGGGGCGAGCTTCCCTGGGCCGAGTCGCCCGCCCTTTTGGCCAAGGCGACGGACCCTTCTTTTGTCGCCGTGCAGTCGATGCCGGTGGTGCTGCATCGCGACCTTTGGGATCCGCTGCCGAAGAGCGATGACGCCGCTCCGGCGCTGCCCGGGGAGTGGCTCTGGATGGGACGCCGCGTGGTGGCTTTAGATCCGCCGCCACTAGACAGCACTTTGCGCGGAAGTTTCGGCAACGAGGTGGGCGACGAGCTCTTCCGCGAGATCGACGCCGTTGATGCCCAGAACCGCACGCCCGAGATGCTTTTCAACCTGGCCACGCCGCGGGTCGCAGGAGCGCGGGCCAGCCTCTACTTCGATCAGTCCGATCATTTCAGCGACGGCACCATGGGACTGCGGCGCGCACTTTGCGGCAATCCCAACATCGAAAATGTGACTTCCCCGACGAGGCGACGCGCCTTTTTTGGCGAGAACATGCCCGACCAGTCCTTTGTCGGCGGTGCCCTGGACGGCGGTGGCGTGCCGCTTTCGGGAGCTTGGCGCACCGGCTGGATCTGGCTTCCGACGCCTGCCGCCGGGATGCTCGAAGGTTGGCGAGCCACCACTGCGCGTGCGGCGCTCACGTGGGGACGCTTCTCGTGGGAACATGCCGAAGGGTGGTTCGAACGCGCCGATACCGCCACCGGAGATTTGCTCGAAACGCAGGGGCGGATCTCGGCGGGAGCGGGAGATTCCGTGCTTGGAGGACGGGCGGGAATCGCCTACTCCGACCTTCGGCGTCATGGAAGCTCGGCATGGCACCCCACCACAGGCGTCTCGGCGGAGCTGTGGGCTCAGCTCCGGGTAAGCCTTGGAGACTGGAGTTGGAGCGGATACCATCAGGCCGGGAACTTCTATCTGCTGCGCGACACCCTGTCTTGGCGGCGCTCGGCGGGTCCTTGGGAAACGTCGCTGGAGCTTTCGGGGGAGTGGAGCGATCGCCCCGAAGGTGTGGCCGGTTTCTTCGATTCTTCCTCGGCAGGAAGCGCGCGCATGGAATGTCAGGCCTTGGAGCAGGCCTATGCTGTGCGCTTTGGCGTGGCGCGGCGCTCCGATGCCTGGAGCCTCTCGCTTGCCACTTCCCCGTGGTGGGTGGTCCACCCGCGTGCCTTTGCTGCTATCCGTTATGATACCCTGGGCGCGGGAGACGATGCGCCCTGGATCCTGCGGGCCGGCGACGAAGTCGCCCTTCCCGGTGTGCTGTGGGGCTGGAAAGCCAAGGCCGCCGCGGAACGCGCGCTGGTGCCGGGGCTTTCCGTGGATGCTTCAGCCCAGCTCGATCCGGTCTTAGGGGGCCCGCAGTCGCGGACAGATCTTGTCGCTCCGCTGTGGGGAACCTCCTTGGGAGCGCGCTTCCATCACCGCTCCGGGCTCTCGGTGCGGCCGCTTCTCTTGTGGCGCTCCGACGCCACCCTGCGCCACCGGAGCTCGACGGATTGGACAGTTCCTGGCGGCCCCGACGCGAGCCTCTGGATCGACCAGGACTACTTCCAAGGCCGTCTGACCTTTTCCTTCGCGGCCCTGAACGTTTTTTCCGACGATGCCGTCGAGACTCCCAACGCCGCGCAGGACCGTTTCCGCATCCTGGTGCAGGTCGTCGCCAGGCCCTTCTAGCCTAGGTCTGGACGTTCCGTGACGGGTAGGGGGGCAAGGCCCAGGGCGTGGTGAAGCCAGGTGCGCGCGAGTCGTGCATGGCCAATGGGCCTTGGGTGGACTCCGTCGTAACTCCAGCGAACCTCCGGGTGGGATCGTACCGCCGCCAGCCATTCCTCTCCGGTGGGGACGAGAATCGCGCCGCAGGCGTCGGCGATCTCGCGGCACCAGCCGCGGTAGTCCTCCAGCAGACTGTTCCAAGGATGGTCGGGCGTTTCGGAAAGGGCGGTGGGGGTGCAGACGAAGAACTCCGTCACTCCTCGCTCCCGCGCCGCATAGAGCAATTTTGCCAAATTCCGTCCGTAGTCCTCGGGAGAAATTGGAGCGTGGTCGAGCCACGGGACAAAGCGCCGCCACAGGTCGTTGGCGCCCACCAGCACTGTCAGCGCCTTGGGAGGTGCCTCTTTCCACGCGGCCCACTGCTCAAGCACCTCCGTCGAGCGGGCTCCGCCCTGGGCGCGGTTGATCCAGATAAGCTTTGGCCCTCCCAGCTTACGGCAAAGATGCTTGGCCGCTCCCGGCCAGGCGGTACCGATGCCCTCCGGGTCGCGCTTCCAGTCGCCCTCGCAGAGGGAGTCTCCTAGAAATAGCATGGTCTGGCCGTTGTCCATGCTTTTCATGTACAAGCTGTGGTCGCCTCCAGCCAATGGCCATGAAAAAAGCCCCGTCCCTGTTGGAACGAGGCTTCGAGAGACAAATGCCGAAAGGCTTAGTGCTGCAGGAGCAGCAGCGGGCCGCCGAGGATCTTGGCCGGCGTGAAGTCGTAGAGGAAGAAACCGGTGACGGTGGCGTAACCGAGGATCAGAAGCAAGATGCCGAAGGCCAGGCCGATCTTCTCAGCGATGGCGATGCCGCGCTGGCCGGTGGTGATGCCCCAGGAGATGCAGAAGGTGGCAAAGCCGTTGCCCAAGTGGTAGGCCACGCCCAGGATGCCCAGCAGGTAGACGGGAGCCGTCAGCGGGTTGTGCCACATGTGTTCGGCGAAGTGCCCGTAGGTGATCTTGCCGCCTTCGACCCAGTTCATCACGGAATGGACGCGGGTCAGGAAGATGTGGGCGCACAGGAAGCCGAGCACGCCCAGGGCCGAGACGCGCTGCAGGATGAAGCGCCAGCTTTCCAGGTTCATGTAGCGGGAAAAGTTCTTCTTCTCGCCGGTAAAGACCAAGTAGAGGCCGTAGCATGCGTGGTAGATCAGTGGGATGTAGACCAGAAGAACGGTCCAGAGGTAGTTGATGGGCTTCTGCCAGGTGGCGGCCACGGCGGCATCGAAAGCCTCCGGCCCAAACAGGGTCGTGACGTTGCGGCTCAAGTGGAGGACGAGATACACGCCCAGCGGTACAATGCCGACGAACGAATGGAGACGCTTGGCGGCCCAAGCCGAATGATCAACAGTCTTCTTGGCGATGGTGGCACTCATGAAGTTCCCCGTGTGGTTGGGTTTTGTGGAGTAGACAAAAGATAGTACAGTGCCCTTTGGCAGCGGATCAAAACGTCTTCTATCAGCGTCTTGCGGGCTCTATTCGACGTTTTCGACGCGAGACAGACGGACTTGGTGGGCTTCGATGACGCGATGCACCAAGTGTTTGGCTTGGGCGCAGAACCACTGAGGGTCGTCAGTCGTCAGGTAGGTGCGCGTGCCGCCCTGTGTCAGGCGCGCCTCAAATTCAGGATGACGCCTGAGCCAATCTCCCAACCGTTCGGCCACCAGGGCGCCTTGCGGGAGGATCTCGGTGCCTTTGGGCACCGCTTCGCGGATGCGCGGCAACAAGAGCGGATAATGGGTACAACCCAAAAGCAGGCGGGTGGGAGGATTCGCTGCTTGAAAGATTGGGTCGAGGTATTTGTGGACGAAAAATTCAGCCCCTGGGCCTTCCAGTTCGCCATTTTCTACCAGTGGCACCCACATGGGGCAGGCTTGCTGCACCAGTTCCAGGCGGGGAGCAAATTTGGAAAGCTCGATCTGGAACGAGTTGGAGGCCACGGTTCCAGCGGTAGCCACTACGGCGACTTTGCCGGTGGCCTGGGAGGGAATCGTGGCGCCGGGAATGCTTCCGGGAGGGAGTGCGGCTAAGGCCTCGGCAGAGGGACGAACGACCCCCAAGAGACGACGGTCGGGCCAGGCGGTGGGAAGCCATTTGCGCTGCAGCGTGCGCAGCGCTCGGGCCGAAGCCGTGTTGCAGGCGAGGATCACCACCGGGCAGCCCAGGCGAAAGAGGTGGTCGACCGCTTCGCGAGTGAAGTCGTGAATCACGTCAAAGCTGCGGGCCCCGTAAGGCGCACGGGCATTGTCGGCCAAGAACGCATAGTCGTAGCCGGGCAGGCGTTCCAGGAGACTTTCCAGGACTGTTAGGCCGCCAAATCCAGAATCGAAGACACCGATCACCGCCTCAATTTAGGCTTCAGATTCCTTTCTGCGCAGAAATGTGCGGCGGCACTTCGGTTGGAAATGGCAAAAAAATTGATATCATGGTTCCCTAATGGCTCAAGCCGATAGGACTTTTTTCCGGGGGCTGGCGCTGGTGGCGGACGACGTTCCGATCAACCGAATCATTTTGGTGCGCCTTCTGAAGGGGCTAGGCTTTGAGTGCAGCGTTGCAGAAAACGGCCAGGAGGCCTTTGAACGCTGGCTTTCAGAGGACCCCCGAGTGATCTTCATGGACCTGCAAATGCCGGTGCTGGATGGCTTGGAGGCGGCGCAGCGCATCCTGGAGCGAGCACAGCAGGATGGTCGGACGCCACCGCTTGTCGTTGCCGTTACAGCCAATGTTTTTGAGGAGCATCGGGAGCTGTGCCGCAAGATGGGCATGGACGGCTTTCTCTCCAAGCCCCTTTCGCGCGCTCGTCTCAGAGAAGTACTGGAGCCCTTGCTGCAGACAAAGCCTGAGCTTTAGCTGCCAGGGGTGCGCGGTCGCACTGCGACGGGAAAAAACTGCATGTTGAACTGCACCACGCGATCGGGTGTCTTGGTTTCTTGGGCCATGGACTGCACCTGATGCCGCAGCTCCGAGATCCAGCCGCGCACGGCTTCGAAATCCTCGGCCTCCAGGGAGGCTGTCAGGGTGGAGATGTCGCGGGACGACGGGGAAATCTCCCGCAAAGCCGACTGCGCTTGCCGAATGGCTTGGAGGTGGAAGTTCCTCAATGTGGCCGGGGCAATGTCGCTGCCTGCCGTGATGTGCGGAGACGAAAGCGCCCAGCCTTCCGGGTGCTGCTCCAATAGCCCCAGATGCTCTAACAGAGCCATGGATCGTTGGGCAATTTCTGTCGAAAGAGCCGGAATGCATAATTTCCCTAGGGCCTCGGCGTCGAGTTTCGGTTCCAGTGGGGCCAGGGCGCGCAGTACGCTGTGGTGGAACTCTGCGTAGTACGATGCCTGTTCCGATTTCAGTTCCCGTGCCTCGACACCGCGCAGGGCTGTCAGGCGTTCGCGGGAGCGGGCTTTTTCGCCGGCGGAACGGGCATGGGCCAAGCGAACCAGTTCTTCGAAGTAGGCGGCTTCGCGCCCTTCCAGATGGCAGAGGTGGATGGCGGCACTGGTGGCATGCACCGGTAGTTGCAGACGTCCCTTGAGAATCCATGCCAGCTGTCCTGGGTCGACATCCAGTCGCGCCGACATGAAGCGGTAGGAAAACTGCCGTTTGGCGGCTTTGCGCGCCAAGTAGTGGTCGTGCAGAAAGACGCGGTAGTCCTCGTAGTCCAGGATATTGGGAAGGCGTGGGGCCTTGGTTGCGGCTTCCTTGGTCATAGCCAGTGAATCCAGGGGACACCGGGACGAACTGTCTGGTGTTCCAATTGTTGCCACTGACGCGTACGAGCCGTATCAGAAAGACGGATCTCGTCCACATCGCCTTGGAACTGCTCGAAGCCGTGGACAGGATACGAGGAGTGGGTGGGGAAGACCACGGAAAGGCGCGGCAGGGCAACGGTGTCCACCACTAGAGAAAGACGCGAGGAGGTCCCGTCGAAGCTCGCCGAGATCCAGGTCCAGGTATTCAAGGCAAGTGGAGCTGAGCTGACCAGTTCCTTGTCGGCAGAGGCGCCGGACCACACCCGCACGTAGAGGTCATCCCGCACCGAAATGCCCCAGTGGTATTTGGCGTCTCCGCTATCGACGCCCAGCAGCTGAATCTCCCCCGAAGGCTTGGCCGTGGGACGAATCCAAAAGCCGATGGTCCATTGGGAGAGAGGCCCAAGCGAGTCGAGACGTAGAGAGCCGTTTCCCGAAAAATGTTTGGCGGTTCCGACGATGCCGGCGGTGGATGTGGCCCCGCTCCAAGCGAGCCTTGGCGATCCGGACGACGGAGTCGGATGCCAACTGCCGACGAAGTGGGCCGCTTGGGAAAAGACCTCGGGCGCCAGATTCAAGTGCTGGTTGCGCCCCCAGAAGGCTCGCAGGAAATGCTTGCTGCTGCTGCCGTTGGCGGTGTCCAACTGAACCCACACCTCGGCGTGGTGACTGGAACTGTCCCAGGTCTCGATCTCGAAAGGCAGATGCAGTCCTGCTCCGTCATCGAAGCGCAGTTCGTCGCGCTCGACCTTGGCTGGATCCAGGATGCTGTCCAGTCGCACCAGTACCGGGAAGCGAGCGTGGTCTCCGGTGGCGGCTCCTCCTTGGACGGTGAAATCGACGATGCCGGTGCGCGAAGAAGGCCACAAGGCGTAGTTTTCGCCTTGCCAGCGGTCTCCGTAGAGGGTTCCCACATCAAGGGTGTCGTTGCTCTTGGGGGTCAGTTCCAAAAGACGAGTGAGGAGGGTGCCGGCGGAATCTCGCCGAGCATAGATGCGCATTTGCGAAGGGGGGAGAGGTCCCATTAGGAAGTTGCCTTTGGCATTGCTGCGGGCCGTGATCTTGGTGCCCGAGACCCAGATACGGGCGCTGGAATCGTTGCTGTCGGAGATGCTGCCGCGAATCCAGCCGAGGGCATGCAGGGTGTCGTGCCGATAGCTGGTGGTGGGCGTTGTGATCGCCAAGGGAGTGATCCAGCCTCGCTTGATGGTTGTGGAGTCGCCTGATACCATGCTGGCCATCCAGGCGCCTGGGGGCAGCGATAGGCTCCACTGGCCATTTTCATCGGTAAGAGCGGAATCCGCCGCGGTATCGGAGGAAAGTCCCGGTGCGTAGTCTGCGGGGAGCACGATGATGCGACTGCCGCGGATTGGCCACCCCAGGGAATCGGTCACAGTGCCGACGACAACGGCGTTGGGAACCTCGGATGAGCTGCCGCCGGCCAGGGAGTCGCTGGTCTCACCGCATCCCCACAGGCAAAGGCATAGAGCCAAGATCGCAAGGCTTTGCTTCATGCCGCTGCCTCAGAGCCTTGGGCAACTGGAAAAGCTTGGATGTTGATCTGAAAAATGCGATCGGCATTTAGGGAACGATCAGAGAGACTTTGGATGCGCTGGCGCAGGGCGCGCGAAAGTTCTCGTAGCCGTTCCATGCCTTCGCTATCCAAGGACAGCGTCACGGCACTGAAATCGCGTTCCGAAGGGGGGATGGCTTCCAAAGCTGCGCAGGCGTTCTCCATGACCTGGACATGATAGTCGCGCAAAGTCGCCGTTGGCACGTCGGCCCCCGGAGAAAGGTGGGCGTCGACCCGCATCCAGGTGCCGTCGTCTCCGTGCCGCACCAGTCGCAGCGACTCCAGCAGCAAAAGGGATTCTTCCACCTCTTTGCGGGAGAGTGGTGGTTTCACCATGGCTCCCAGGGCGGTCGCGCTGCCGCGCCAGGGAGCAATCCCGATCAGGGCACAGACGACAGCATGCTTCCAGGAGGAATAATATTGCGCCTGACTTCCAGCTAAGGGGTGGGTCATGACGCCGCGCAGTGCCAGCAGGCGTTCCAGACTGCGCGCCGATTCCTCGTCGCCTCGCGCCGAGGCGTAGCGCAGCAGTTCCTCGAAATAGGCGGCGGCCCGGTCGTCCATTTCCGCAAGCTTTGCCATGGCCGGGACGAAGCGCGCCGAGAGCTGGTTTTTGCCATGGAGAATCCGCACCAGTTGGCCGGCATCAATGCCTAAGGCTAGGGCCAGGCTTCGCTGGCTGAAGCCGCTCTCCTCTCCCTTGCGTCCTTCCACGAAGTCACGCAGGTAGGTGCGGTAGTCTAAAAAGGCAAAGACTGGATGCATTTGTGTCCATACGATACTTTCAGCGCCAGGAATATGCGGTGCGTCCGCAGCGCTTTCAGCTCTGCTGGGGGCTTTGGGCGGACGTGCAAGGGCGATGCTTCCGGGACAATTGCCGTTGACTTCGATTCAACGTTTTTTGTTCCCCAAGGGGCATTGGAAGCCTCTTGCGGGCTAAATGGCTTGACGTCGCCGCAGCCCAAAGCGAAATTCCAGGCACGATTCGGCAGCGATGAGGGCGGTTTCCCGTGCGGAGGGGAGATGGCCGTCGAGGGAGTCTTGAGGGAGGACGACATGCGCAATTCAATTTTCTGCATCTTATCGGGGGCCATTTTTACAGTAGCTGCAATGGCTGGGCATTCTCAAGCCGCCTTGCGATGTGATTTGACAATGCAGTCCAACGCCTCCAAGACTTCCTGCATCGACCCGGCATCGCTGAACGGTCAAACGGTCACGGTCCCTGAGAACGTGACCCGCATCGGTCGCGATGGCCTAGCCTTGTGCGCCCTGAGCCACACCTCCAGCCAAGCCTCCGACATCGCTTACGTCATCGACAATTCCAACAGCATGGATGCTTGGGGTTTTTGGGTGAATCCTTCCACAGGGGACACGTCCTTCTACATCCCCAACTGCTCGAAAAGCGTGTCAGGCACGAACGTGGCTTTCCGCAAGCGCCACTTCGGAGCTTCGGGAGTGGATTCCTCTTGGGACACCTTGGTGAAGATCTCTTCGACGAAGATTCCCTCTTCTGTCAATAGCGACAATTGCAAGGAGGCTAACGACCCTTATTCCATGCGCGCCGAGGTGGTGCGGGTGGCTATGAAGTACCAAATGTCGCTCGACTCCAATTCTCAGGCGGGTATGGTGGAGTTCAGCTCCAAGGTGCAGCAGCGTTCTCCTTTGCGCACCCTGCAGGGGAGCGGTTTGACGCGACTCCTCGACAGCACCGGCCTATATGATGCCGGCAGTGGCACCTTGTGGACGCCTCCCATGAACACCGCCTTAGGGTGGCTTTCTGCCTCAAAGAATTCTGTGAAGGCGATCATCATCGTCTCGGATGGCGAACCCTCTGATGGTTCTGATTACCGCAGACTGTTGCGCGACACGCCCGATCTCCCGAAGATCTACGGTATATATCTGGGAAGCGGCGTGACCAAGGTTGCTGAAATGGACTCGCTGACAAACATCAGCGGCGGCAAGTACTGGATCGTTCCTCCTAGTCGTCCTGACAGCCTCCAAAGCGTGATCCGCTCCATCGTGGGCAACGTGATGAGCACCGAGACGCCGGGGACGACGGTGTTGACGAACATCACCAACGGACAGAAATCTACGGCCCTGACCATCTCCCAAGGAAAAGACAGCGTCTTTCATCTGGCGCTAGACTCGGTGGTGGCTCTGGATACCGGCAAGAACAGCGTGCGCTTGGTCAGTTCCTGGACCGACGATCAGGGCAAGGCGCGCTCCGACACTTCTGCCTTCGTTTTGAACGTGAGCGGAGCGGCTGCCACCGCTTCCGGTGCCATCAAGGACGACACGCTTTTCGCGGCGGCCTGCGTCGATGCCTCGAAGATTTCCTTCCTGAGCACTTTGACTTGGAAAGCCATCGACACCGTCTCCGAGGGAGAGGGGGCCTTTGCGCTAGAGCTGGTCACGGGGGATTCTCTCCTGTTCCCGACCTATCTCTCGGTTGCGGAGCGCTCGGGGGGAGATAAGGAATCCATGCCGTTGACGGCGACCAAAGCCGTTGCGGGAGTGGCTGGCGCTTACGTGAATTCCCTGACGCTCACGGTGCCGCGGCCTTGGAGTCACAAGAGCGGCGATGGCGTCGTGCAGGCCGCCAATGGCATCGATACCCTGGTCGGTTCCTGGTGCTATCCGCGCGATGCGCGCGACTGTGCCGAGGATATCTTGGTGGTCCGCGCCCTGAGATCTCCCTATGTGCAATGGGTGCCTAGGCAGGTCACAGGGCCTAGCGGAAGTTTAGTGCTGGAGGCTTTGCTTCCCGGACAAGTGGGAGCCACGGTGGACGCCATCATCTATCGCGCCGGAAAGGCCATCGGTTCGGTGACCTTGCGGAAGGTGAGCGATTCACTGTTCCGTGATACCGTGAACTTCCGACAAGGCGGTTTGGCGACCGGTGGCGACTCTCTTTGGATCGCCAATCCTACGGTTCTCGATTCGCTGGTCGCCAAGGTGGTCTGGTCCCCGGCGGATTCTGCTCTGTATGACACGGCGCGCATCGTGCGCACGGCTCCCGTCCTAGATCTCACTAAGTACGGGCCCGATTCGCTTGCCCTGGCCCTTTCGGCTGCGGCCCAAGCCGACGCCAAGGGGCGGTGCACCGTGACCCTCTCGGTCGGCGCGGTCTCGACATCCGCGATGCTGCAAAACTCCCGCTCCGGGAATGCCGCCATGTTTTCCCTGCTTGCCTCGGCGGATGCCGGGACGGTCTGGGTTCACGGCCTCTTTGTGGATCCGGTTTTTGGCGACACGGCCCGCGATTCTGTGCTGGTGCCGGTTCCCGAGCGCACCCTGCAGTTTGTAAAAGCCTCAGTAACCGGTCCGCGCGGCCTTCTGCAACTGGAGGCGACGGATCCCTACATCAGCGGTACGACACTTTCTGTCAAATTGATCCATGGCGCGAACGCCGTGACAATGCTGCTTTCCCGCGATTCCTCTGGAGGCTTTTCCGGAAGCGTGCCCTTCACCCAGGCGCGTCTAGCCTCTGGAGATACGCTAGCCTTGGGAGCTCCCACCGTAGTTGGAAGGGATGATTCTGTGGTGGCAGTCTTGGCCGCCGCTCAAGCCCGTGCGGCGCTTTCTGATACCGCCCGGATCATCCGCCCGGCGTTGTCGCTGGTCTTTTCGGTAGACGCTTCGGCGCCTCAGGATGTGCGCATGGAACTTGTTGGCGGGACGCCGGATGCCAAGGGGGCGGCATTCGTCAGCTTCGTCAAACCTCTGGCGGTGAGCGCGAACCTGAGCTCTGCTTCGTGGCTTACTTGGAGTGGGACAACGAACCTGAAAGACCAGCTCCCCGAGTCGCTTGATTCTGTCCTGGCCACCGGCTTCTTCGTGGATCCCCTGTACGGCGACACCGCCAGGGCGCAGATCCGCATCGCCTCTCCCTGGTATCCGGGAAGTATTTCCGTTTCGCCCGACACGGCCGATCCTCGCCGTGGTGATTCGGTGACCATCGTGGTGCGCGATCACGATCCCGATTCCACCAAGGTGGACACCGTCCGCGTGACTTCGGGAGCGCATTCGTGGACGCTCTCGGAAACCGGCCGTGCCACCGGCGAATACCGCCTGCGCTTGGCGGCCTCCGACCTCGCCCCGGACTGGACGGCGCACACGTCGCGTCAGGCCTGGAGCGTGACGGTGCGCTACCAGGATCCGCTTCATGGCCAAGATGTCGCAGAAGACACCTTGGTGCTTTCCTTCGAGGTGCCTCCGGTGCAGGTGGCGGTTCACAATCCTCTGGTGGAACGTCCCACCATAACCGCTCAGTCTGGAACGATGGAGCGCTCCAATGGCGCCACGGGGCTGGTATTGGTGGCCCAGTCCGACACGGTCTTCCATGACGGTGGCGTTTCGATTGGTGACGAACCGGCAGTTCAAGGCATCGCTATCCGCACTTGGGAGCCGACACAGTTCTCCGTCTACATCTACGACCAGCTTGGGGTGGCCGTGAATTCCTGGGCGGGACAGGTTCTGTCTTCTGATGCCTCTAAGGGGGCGCTCTATCTGCTGCGGTGGGACGGGCGCGACAAGGCCGGTGCGGCAGCGGGCGTAGGGGTTTACCTGGTGCGGGTGGTCCGTTACGCTGCCGACGGGCGCTACCTGGGCAACGATATCCTGCGAATCGGGCTGCGCTGAGGATCGGACGTTTATATTTGCCGCTCTCCTTCTTTATCGGGAGGAGACGTTTGTGTCCACGTAGCTCAGTTGGATAGAGCGGTGGTTTCCTAAACCGCAGGTCACAGGTTCGATCCCTGTCGTGGATACTAAATCAAGGACCGAGGATGTCCGACAAAGGCCGAGAAACCCAGCAAAATAGCGGCTCTCGGCCTTTTTTGTGCTCTTTGTCGTCCTGGGATATCCGGGGATGTGTGGCAAAGTCCGGCGGATTTGGGTACCTTTTGAAACACTTGGCCGGGACTTCAGAAATTCAAAGGTACCCAGCCCTGGAACGTTGATATTTCCTGACTTCCTGCGCGTTTCGCCTTCCGAGGAGCATCATGGCAAGAGCCACCAGTGCAGCGGAATACCACGAGCCCAAATCGAAGCGCAAGGAGTACGTCATTTCTGGTATTGCAGTAGGCATCCATGTTTCCCTGTTAGGTCTTTGCCAGTGCCTGCCTGCCGCTTGCCTTTGGTTTGGGTCTTGGAACGTTAACCGGCGGTTTGTAAGCGGGCTTCTGGGCTTTGACGTCGATCTCACCGATCTTGAAGTAGCGGATGAAGTCGCGAAGCTTCAATGCCTGGGCGTTCATCTCCTCCGATGTCGCCGACAGCTCTTCGGAAGCTGATGCTGTGCTTTGCGTTGCTTGTGACAGTTGGGAAATCGAGTTGTTGATCTGTTCCAACCCAACCGTCTGCTCCTTGGATGCGGAGCTGATTTCCTGGACCAGCTCCGCCGTCTTCTGAATAGATGGCACCAGTTCGTCCAGGAGGTGGCCAGCTTGTTCGGCAAGCGTTACCGAACCGCTTGCCACGGTTCCGATCTCATGTGCCGCCGTTTGGCTGCGCTCGGCGAGTTTTCTCACTTCGGCGGCCACCACGGCAAAGCCCTTGCCGTGCTCTCCGGCGCGTGCCGCTTCGATGGCGGCGTTCAATGCCAAGAGGTTTGTCTGGTAGGCGATGTCATCGATGATGCCGATCTTCTCGGCGATGCGCTTCATGGCCGATACCGTTTCCTTGACCGCGACTCCGCTCTTCTGTGCGTGGCTTGAAGCCTGGCTTGCGATGTCGTCAGTGACGCGGGCGTTCTGGGAATTCTGTGCCACCGTTGCCGTGATCTCCTCCACGGCGGCGGAGGTCTCGTCGACATTGGTCGCCTGTTCGGTGGCGGTGTGGGACAATGACTGGGATGATGCGGAGATCTGTTCCGAAGCCGAAGCCAGGCTATCCGAGGAAATGTGGATCTCGCGTAAGGTGTTTCGCAGCGAGCTGCACATTTCGTGCATGGCAAACAGCAGACTGGTCTTGTCTCCCGGAGGCAAGGCGACCTCGACCATGAGGTCACCTGCGGCGATGCGACGTACAACATCGACGGCGTAGTCCGGTTCACCTCCCAGTTGTCGGATAATGCGCCGGGCCGTGAGCATGCCGATACCCATCGCGATCAGAAATCCTGAGAAAACGAAAAGGACAAGCAGCGCTGTAGAGTGCCGTGCTTCCCGATGCGTTTGCGCGGCGACCTTCTGCGCCTCTTGACTGCTTTGTGCGAGCATGTCCCGTACGACCTTGTCGTAAGCGCGCACGACGACAGCGCCGGTGGTCTTGATGGTCAGCAGCGCTTCGTCGTCTTTGTTGGCTTTTGCCAGTTGGAAGATCACGTTCACTTGCGCCAGAAAGTCATCGCGCGCCTTGTCGTAACTGGCGTAGAGATCTGAGTCGTCACGACTGTCCAGGAGCGTTCCGTAGATCTTGAGCTTGGCCGCGATCGAGTCGTTGAGGGCGGCCATGCCATCGGCGGCGGTCTGGTAGCCGGCATCGTCGCGGGCGAGGATGGCGTCTCGCAGCTTTACGCGCAGGAGCTGGGTGTTGCTGTAGACGTTGGAGATCAGCTCCAGCCGCTTCATCTTGTTGGCATAGAGGTAGTTGGTTCGCTCATCGGCTTTGTGAAGCTGAATGATTCCGACCGTACCGACTCCCGCTGACATCAGGGCGACGAAGGCGAAGGATAAGACAATTTTCGTGACAAGTGTCATTCGGTTGAAGTGCGACATGAAGACCTCCTGCGTGGATACGCGGAACAGCTCTTGCGTGGCTCTGGCCACCAGTTGGCGACAACGGCGGCAGGGTCATTCAAACCAGACATTTTTTGCGCGGATAGAAAGTCCAGTATTGCAACTCTCACGCGGAGGTGCAACTCTAGAGAGGCGCAGTGCTTTTCTATGCCAGCCCCAGATTCCAGCCAAGTAGCCTCTGACGATCCGTTCATGTCTGATGGGGGAGTGAAGCGGCTCGCGGGCATTGCGGACCGACTTACTTAACCGGAGAAACCCATGAATCAAGCTGCCTTTCCTCGCCTTCCTGGTGACCGCGCCTTCCTCCTCTTCGCGGTGCTTTCTACAGTCGCCTTGACGGTCTTGCGAGCCTTGTCGATGGATGCCATCACCCGCTGGTGGATCCCTTTCTTCGAGGTTGTCCTTCTTGTCCGCGCCATCGTTCCCGTCAAGCCCTGGAACTCGCTGCGGGCACATCTGGTGTGCGGCCTGACGTTCTGTCTGCTCGGCGATCTTTTGGTCAACTGGACTCCGTGGGGAGACGGATGCATCCTCTTCTTCGCGGTGACCCACCTCAATCTGCTGTGGATCTTTGTTCATCTGCGCCGTCCGAGGCTTGCCGAACTTCCTGCCATCCTTCCTTGGTGCCTCGTGAGCGTGGTGGTCCTTTGGGCAATCGCCTCTCAGCTACCCAAGGCATGGATGTTTCCTGCGTTGGGTGCCTACCTGCTTCTCCTTGATCTCATGGTCTGGAGGGCGCTTGCGCTTCTTTCTGAACCGCAGCCGGGTGGGGCTATCCTGCTTGCTATCGGTGGGTTGCTCTTCTTTGCGACCGATCATCTGGTGGTCCTGCAGATCTTCCGCCCTGCCCAGATTTGGGTGGTTGCAACTTGGGTCTGCTATCCTCCAGCTCTGTCTTTGTTCGCCTTGTCCAGTCGCTTCTTGGGAACCGATGTGCCAGTGGCAAAGAACCCATAACTTTCTTACAACCAGCTCTGAACGATGGTATTCCGTTGAGGGTTACCTTACGCTGGAAAGAAACTGTTCCGGCACTGTGGAACTCAAGCCCATGTCTTAATGGGGTGAAAATTGCTCCTGGAAGTGGCTGCTGTAAGTAAGACGATCTCGTCTGCGAAGGCCTCGATCCAGGAAGCCTTCCGAATTCTGCCAAAAATTGTTCTCATGGCTTCTTTTTTCCCGTAAGCCGTCCGATATCTAGAGGGTAACTGCGGGCAGAGTGTTCCTATCCGCAGGGATCAATGAGGTTTCCCATGGACGGCACGATTTGTTGCGGTACATCTCCTGCGTGGCTGGAGTTATTCCTTTCCCAGTCTCGGGCCGATTTGGAGCCTAACATTACGCCTTACCCTTTCGATCACCCTGTCGACACGCGAGGACTCGTGTGCCTTCATGAGAACGACTACCTACGGCTCTCGAAGGATTTACGCGTGCTTGCCGCTAAGGCCTCTGCTTTGGATGTCGGCCAGCTCGCATCGTCTCTCTACTCCGGAGGGAGGAGCGGCGACTTGCATGGGCGTCTGCGCAATTCCATCGCGATGGCGATGCGTTGCGAGGACGTGAATTTGACGACCAACGGCTGGGTGGCTAATGTCGGCCTCATTGAGGCGATCACCCAACCGGATATGCCCGTTTATCTCGACCAGCGGGCTCATGCCTCGCTTTGGGATGGTGCGCGCTTCTCGAAAGGGCGTGCCGTGATGATCCGCCATAACGATCCCGAGTTCCTGGAGCGCAGGATTCAGCGCTGCGGACCGGGAGTCGTGTGCATCGATGCTTGGTACAGCGTAGAAGGAACAGTTTCTGACATTCCCGCTTACGTCGAGGTGTGCGAACGCCGCGATTGCCTGCTGGTGGTCGATGAAGCCCATTCCTTTGGCATGACGGGAACGGATGCCGGTGGTCTGGCAGTGGCGCAAGGAGTGGCCGAGCGCGTGCCTTTTCGTACCGGCAGCTTTTCCAAAGCGATCGGTGGACACGGTGGTTTCGTGGCGGGTTCGGCCGCAGCCATGTGGCACCTGCGGCATTTCGGCAGGCCCATGATTTTCAGTTCTGCGGTACTTCCTTGCGATGTGGCAGCACACCTGGAGGCGTTACATATCGCTCAGCAAGAACCAGAGCTTGCAGCCAATGCGCTGGGCATGGCTGCCAGTTTCCGCCAAGCCTTGGAATCTCGCGGTATCAAGCATTCGGGAAGTCAGTGCCAGATCGTATCGATTTCGCTGCCGAAGCCGCGCTTGGCAAGCGTTGCCTATGCGCGCCTGCGTGATCTTGGCGTTCTGGCGTCGGTATTTGTCCCACCAGGAGTTTCTGTTGGCACGAGCGCTCTGCGCTTCACTTTTCATGCGGCTATGGACGTAACGTCGGTGGAACGGGCTGCGTATGCCGTGGAACAAGCGCTTGGAGACCTGTTACCGCATCGTCTTGCGGTATGAACTTTTTGTGCGAGCAATCCAGGAAGTGAGTATTCGGAAATTTTGGAGGTTGGAGGCGACTCTAATGGATCTTCCATCCACGGGCCAGCCTTATCGGTATGGTCGTCGCCCCCATTTGATTTTTGGCGCAGGCTCTGGTTCGGGCACGGGCTTTGGTTCCACTGAAGGTGGTTTCGGGGGCTGCGCGGGGATGATGGCCCGATCCGGCACTTGTTGGGATAACTTCTCCTCGTTCTCTCGGCGCGCCTCTTCGATGGCTTCCATGACACCGTCGAGATCGATCAGGCTCGAGGACTCTTCGAACACGCCGGTTAGCTCGACGTGCGGGGTCAGTTGCCCGTTCTGGTAGAGCGCCCAAATTTCCTGGGCGTATTGGGAGGTCAGGATCTCCGGGGCGAAGCGCCCGAAGTATCGCGCCATGTTGTCGATGTCGCGCGCAAGCATCATCCGGGCATTGTTGTTGCCCGCAGCGTTCACCGCCTGCGGCAGGTCGATGATCACGGGGCCGCGGGAATCGACCAACACGTTGAATTCAGACAAATCGCCGTGGATGATCCCGGTGCAGAGCATCAGTACGACCTGACGGATCATTTCTTGGTGGTAGGCTCGTGCCGTTTCCGGCGGCAGGTCCAGATCGCCCAGACGAGGCGCAGCCTCGCCCGACTCGTCGGCGATCAGTTCCATGATCAGGATGCCGTCAAAAAATCCGAACGGCTTCGGGACGCGCACTCCTGCCGCACTCAGGGTGTTCAGTGCCTGGACTTCGGCCGTGATCCAGTTGGTCTCGGCTTCCTTCTGCCCGAACGCCGAACGCTTGGACAGGGCACGCGAGCTGCGGCTGTTCTGGACGCGTCGCCCTTCCTGGTAGCTGGCTGCCTGCTTGAAGCTGCGGTGGCTCGAGTCCTTGTAGACCTTGGCGCAACGGATTTCGTCGCCCACCTGCACCAGGAACACGTCGGCTTCCTTGCCGCTGCGCACCTGCCCCAGCACCTCGTCGATGACTCCATCTTCGAGCAGTGGCAGGAGTCGTGGCGGGGTTTTCAAGGAAGACGATCGGAGATGGGAGGCCTTTGGATCATAATGACGTGACGACGTTTGGAAGGAAGGTAGCTCGAAAGCGGGAAATCTGCGTTGAGGCCATCGTGACCATCTTTCCTTTCGTCGTGTTGCTACGCAGCCTTCTCATTCCTCTTCGGGCGCATCCAGGCCTTGGATTCGCTTGCGTTCGTAGCGCAGAATCATGAAGGCTAGCAGCGTGGCTGCCAGGTCCGAGGCGGGAAGCGAAAGCCATACGCCAGTGAGGCCGAAAAACAGCGGCAGCAAGAGCAGGGAGGGGATCAAGAAGCCCACTTGGCGGGAAAGCGTAAGTAGGATGGAAAGTTTGGCGCGGCCAATGGACTGGAAGAAGTTCGAGGTGGCGACCTGGAAACCCACTACCGGAAAGACCAAAAACACGAGCCGCAGCCCCTGGGTCGTGATGGCGCTGAGCTCTGGATTGCGGGTGAACGCATGGGCCACCAAGCCGGGTAGAAGTTCGGCCACCAGAAATCCGGAACCGGTGACAAGACTTGCTCCTACGATCGCATGGCGCAGCACCCGCACCACGCGTCCGTAGCGGCGGGCGCCGTAGTTGAATCCGGCGATGGGCTGCATGCCCTGGGCGATTCCCACCACCATCATGACCGTCAGCATCAGGATGCTGTTGATGATGCCGAAGGCGCCCACGGCGAAGTCTCCTCCGTGACGTACCAGTTGCCGGTTCATGATCACGGCGACCAGGCTTGCCCCGACTTGCACGAAGAACGACGACATGCCGATGGCGAAGATGCTGCGCACGATCCCGAGATCCACCGAAAGGCATTCGCGCCGCAAGCGCAAGCTTTTCCCCCGACCGGAAAAGTGGGCGACCACGATGGAAAAGCCCACGATCTGGCTGCACACGGTCGCCAGGGCCGCGCCGCGGATTCCCCAATGGAACCCGAAGATGAAGAGCGGAGCCAGGACGACATTTACGCCTACGGTGGAGAGCGTCGTGAACATCGCTTTGCGAGGGTGTCCCGACGAGCGCATGATGTTGTTGAACCCCATGTAGATGCTCAGGACGGGACTCCCCAGCAAGATCACCTGCATGAAGTTGTGTGCGTACGGAAGCGTCTCGGAACTCGCGCCGAACAAGCGCAGGATGGGGTCCAGGAAGACGAGCATGATCGCGGAGAAGAACGTTCCCAGTACGATGTTGAGCACCAGCGTGTTGCCCAGGATGCGTCCGGCTTCGTCGGCGCGGCCTTCGCCCAGGCGAATAGACGTGAGTGCCGAGGCTCCGGCTCCCACCAGTGCGCCAAAAGCGGCGGCAAGATTCATGATGGGTAACGTCAAGGCAAGTCCCGCGATGGCATAGGGCCCCACACCCTGCCCGATGAAGATGCGGTCGACGATGTTATAGAGAGAAGCGACCGTCATCGCCACGATGGCGGGGAGCGAGTAGCGGATCAGGAGCTTTGCCACCTTCTCCTCGCCCAGCTCTCTTTCCGTTTCCTTGCAGTCGTTCATTGGCAACCTTTCCCTTCCCGTTCCGGGATGGATGCCATTGTGACTGATTCAGGTCTTGAGTGGCACCAAAGCCAAAAAATGCACATCGCCCCCGAAGACGATTTGCAAATGCTCAAGCGCCTGCTGGCACACATGGAAAGCCTCAATGGGGTTGTATTGTCTTTTTGTCAAAAAGGAGCGGCGACAATCCCCTCATGGCTGAAGATGGGACGCCTAGGTTCTCCTCTAGTGGAGAGGTGCGGTCGATTGGTCGACTAGTCTTGGGGGCTTGGGTTTTGCTTGGGCGCTCTTGTTTTGGTTTTTTGGGGGGATTCATGGTTGGGATGACGTTGCCTATGCGCGCGCTTGCATTCACGTCTGCGTTGGCTTGCCTTATATCCTCGCAGGCAAGCGCTTGGAGCGTTTCAGGAACCGTGAAAAATAGGCTTGGCCGATTCTCAAAAAATACGCCCTGCCTTGACTGATATCCCTGTAGGTTGCATTGTAGTAGGATGACATGGTGGAGAGTGCCGGACGTGTTGACGTGTGGACGGACACAAGTCACATGAAGAGCAGGAGCGATGGTTGATGAAACCCATGTTCGAGTATCTGGACTACCGCAGTATGCTCAAGGATTACTTCGAGGAGCGCAAATCCTCCTCGTTCTATACCTATAGCATGATGGCAAAGTCCTTCGGACTTGACACCAGTTACCTGTTTCGCATTCTCCAGATGGAAGTGCATTTGCCGGCGCGCTGTCAATCCCGTGCGCTCGAGTTGCTTAGTTTGACGGGGCGCTCTGCCGAATATTTTTCGCTTCTGATCGCCTATGCGCGCGAGCATGACGGCAAGGCCAAGGCGGATATTCTCGAAAAGGCCATGGCGTTGCGCGATGTCGAGCGGCGCGAGGTGATGAGCGCCGAATTGTCCTACTACCAAAACTGGTGGATCGCAGGCCTCCGCTCTTTGATTGAGGTCATGGGTGGACGGGCCGTGCCCCACGAACTCGCGGCGCGAATGGCGCCTCCCGTTCCGGAGGAAGAGATCGTTCAGGGACTGCTGCTGCTTGAGCGTCTCGGATTCGTGAAGAAAATCGCGTCAGGCCGTTTGGCGTTGACGGAATCCCACATCACGACCGGAAGCCACGAGGGCAAGGTCAATGCTGTGCATCAGTACCAGAGGGAGGTCCTGAGACTGGCGTCGCAGTCTCTTAAGCGCTTCCCCAAGGAGCGTCGAGATATCTCGACCCTCACCATTGCCGTGGATAAGACGACGATTCCCGAGATTCAGGAGGTATTGCGAGAATGCCGCAGGCAGATTCAAATGATTATCAACAACGTGAAGCAGCCTGATTGCGTGATGCAATTGGTGATGGCCCTGTTCCCCATCACCACGGAAGGAGGCGCGGAGTGACCCGGGGATCTTGGCCTCTGGCTATGTTGGCCGCCGTCATCCTGACGTTGCAAGGATGCGCTTCCAACGACGTGGCAGGAAGCACTTCCGAGACAGAGAACATGCTGGGGGTTCGCGCGTTGCGAGTGGATTCGCTCCTGGGGAGCTGGGACTACCCCACCGAAGCGGGGACCGTGGCGACCATCCGCCTAGATTCCTCTAATTTCGACTTCCGTCGCTCGACGGCGAGTGGACAAGATGTGTCGGTGGAACGGACGGACGGAGTTGCTCTTCCGTTCGAGATCGTTGTGTGGGATTCATCCTCGGCAAGAGGCCGCCTGCATGTCCGATTCAGCTGGGACCTAGGTGTCTGGAACGACAGCATCGTACTGCGTTGGGGGTTGCCTGCGATGGCGCGAACGAAGCCCAAAGCGGTATGGGAGGGCATCCCTGATTTCCAGAGGCTCTCGATCAACTCCGTGCTGGTCGATGACTTCGAACGAGGATCGCTGCGTTCTCTGTTGCCGGATTCCGGGTCATGGTATTGCCGTCCCGGCGACTCGGGTGCCGTGGTGGCCCCGTCCCTAGTCAATGCTGGGAACGGGCGTTCCGGGACGGCGTTGCACATGGCCTACACGGCCAAGGTGTTCGCGCTGATCGGATTGAACTTGGGCGGGCATCGTTGTTTTCGTTCCCTTGATTCGCTTGTCTTTTGGGCTCGTGGGGCCGGGAAGCTCTATCCCGCCTTCGACAACCTTGATCCCCAGACGGGTGGGAAGGCTTGGACGCATGTCCAATTGGATTCGTCCAAATGGACGCGAATCTGTATCCGTCCTCAGGATCTAGACGCCGCCAATGGCATCGCGGGCAATGTCGGTTGGCTTTCCGTCCGGGATCGGGTGACAAATCTCACCTTCCTGGTGAGTGGCGGTCACGATCTCTATCTGGACGATATTCGCCTTTACGGAATGGATCCCGGAGATTTCAAGTAAGGCGAAAGCTCCGCATCCGCTTTGTACTTTTGGCAATGTAAGGTCTTACAATTGGCCAGTTCGATGGGTCATGTCTCTCCATCTTCATAAAAGCGCCTCGCGCATCTTGAGGGGCTAATGGGGGAGAAGAGATCATGCAAGGAATTCAGGCCAGCCATAGCCAGGTAATGCGTGTCACACACCTTCGATGCCTTGCTTTTCTCGCGCTTGCCGCATTGCCGCTGAAGGCGGGTGCAGTCCAAGTCAATGTCGACATCGGAGTGAAGCACCAGAGCATCAGTGGCTTCGGTGCCAGTTCGGCTTGGGAGTCGAACATCTCCGACAACGATGCCGATCTTCTATGGTCGACGACCAAGGGCGCGGGCTTGTCGTTGCATCGCATCATGATCAATGCCGACGGTACGACCTCGGAACTCGCCAATGCGCAGAAGGCCACGACCCGCGGCGCAAAGGTATGGGGAAGCCCCTGGAACAACAACTATTCGACGGCGTTTCAGAACGGCAATTGCACCGATCATCATTTGGACTTCTCCAAAGCGAAGGACTGGGCGAATGCCATCGTGAACCTGAGCAAGACCATGAAGGCGGCCGGAGCCCCGCTCTATGCGGTCTCCTCGCAGAACGAGCCGAACATGCCTTGCGAGAACCCCGGCAGCTACTACAGCGCCAGCGAGATCGTGAACTGGGTCGGCAATTACCTAGGGCCTGCGCTAGAAAGTACGGGCGTGAAGCTTATCACGCCGGAAACCGTGAACTGGTACGCTTTCCCGGAATACAAGAAGGCGATCCTGGCTGATGCCAACGCCAAGAAATACACCTCGATCCTGGCTACGCACGAGTATGGCGGCACAGTCACGGCCTATCCCGAGGTCGCCGCTGCCGGCAAGGAATTCTGGGAGACAGAGGTGTACGATCTCTACTCGAACAAGGACGATCCCGGCATGACTAGCGCGTTGCATGTCCAGGGCTACATCCACGAGGCGTTGACGGTCGCGAACATGAACGCTTGGCATTTCTGGTGGGTCTACCCTTGCAGCGGCAGTAGCTGCGGCAACGGAGGGCTCTGGAACCAGGGAACCGGCGCGGGACCTTCCAAGCGCTTGTGGATCATGGGCAACTACAGCCGCTTCGTGCGGCCAGGATACGTGCGGATCGATGCTCCCGCGAACCCGGCTCCGGGCGTGAAGGTCTCGGCTTTCTACGGTGCCGCGGACAATCGGGTGGTGGTGGTGGCGGCGGACACCAACTTCTCCTCGGCATCGGTGAATGTCGCCCTTTCTGGGGGAACTCCCGACAAGGTGACGCCGTGGCTCACCGATGACAAGAATGCCCTGGTGGCCCAAGCCGCCGCTGCTCTCTCGGGCACAGGCTTCTCTTATACGCTTCCGGCGCGCAGCGTGACCAGTTTTGTGATCGACCTGAAGAGCGAAACTCCTGTTGTGACCGCATTAGGAACTTGCGACATCTATCAGGCGGGAGGCACGCCATGCGTGGCCGCCTACAGTACGACGCGGGCGCTCTACGGCGCTTACAACGGCAGCCTTTACCAGGTCCGGCGCTCTGACAATTCAACGAAGGATATCGGCGTCCTCGCCGCCGGCGGCATTGCCGAAGCTGCGGCCCAGGATGCCTTTTGCACCGGTTCGTCCTGCACCATCTCCAAGATCTACGATCAATCAGGGAAGGCCAACCATCTCACCAAGGCCCCTGGAGGTAGCAAGGATTATGGCCCCAATGACGATGTGGAAGCGGTCGCCGATGCCTTGCCCATTCAGCTCGGTGGTCAGAAGGTCTACGGACTGCATGTGGTCGGCTCTCCCAGTTGGATGTCCACTGGGCAGGTCGGCTATCGCAACACAGCCACCAGCGGCATCGCCAAAGGCGACGATCCTGAAAGCATGTACATGGTGACGGACGGCACCTACACGAACGGCGCTTGCTGTTTCGACTTTGGAAACGCCGAAATGACCCCTGTCGCTGGCGGTTACGGAACCATGGAAGCCCTCTATTTCGGGACCAATGACTGGTGGGACAAAGGGGCGGGCTCCGGGCCGTGGATCATGGCGGATCTCGAGGTCGGCGTCTACAGCAAAGGCGGGACAAGCGCCTACTCCGACGCCAACAAGAGTGGCGACAAGGTGAATGCCGCAGACATCTTGTGGACGTTCCCGTTCGTCACGGCCATGCTCAAGGGAAATTCGGCAAAGGCTATTGGAGGCGGCCCCTTCACGCTCAAGGGAGGAAACGCTCAGTCAGGCAAGCTCACGACCATCTGGGATGGCGCTTACCCGGTCGGCTACTCGCCCATGAATCGGCAGGGTGGGATCGTGCTTGGCGTCGGGGGGGACAACAGCAGCATGGCTCATGGGAACTTCTACGAAGGTGTCCTTACGACGGGCTATGCGAGCGCGGCAACAGACAGCGCTGTTCAGGCGAACATTGTCGCCGCTGGCTACGGCAGCAGCTCCAAGCCGGTCTCCGTGCATCAAGAATTCCATGCCCAACCGAATGCGGCGTTGCACCACGATCCGTTTAGTGCGGAGGCAACTCTCAGCTACTCGTTGGAGCAGAGTGGACGCGTGAATGTGCAACTCGTCGATTTTGCAGGACGTTCGCCTCAGAGAGTCTTTGACGGCGAGCAGGCTTCCGGAAAGCACCAGATAAGCTGGAGCCTTGGGAACTTGCCCGCAGGACTTTACGTCGTGCGGCTTTCGGCCGAAGGACAGAACGAATGGGTCGGAAGGCTGGTGGTGGGAAAATGAAGATGCTCGCTAAGATGATCCCATAGTTCCGATGACCTTCTGGTTTTGAGGCGAGGAACGAGCGGGGGCGACGCCGCCAGAAGACGCCGGTGGACGTGAACCATTTCAAGATGGTCTGCGACGAATTCTGTCATGGAATTGATCCGGCAAGGACGCATGCTCTATTGGGGCGCAAGCGAGTGGAATGCCGCGCAGATCTGTCAGGTGCACGAATTTTGCCGTCGCGGAGGATGGCGCGCTCCCGTCGTGAATCAGCCCTATGACAACCTGCTAGGGCCAATGGGACGGCCTGCTTTTCCTCGGACGTGACGATGCATCGCAGAAGCGAACAAGCGGAGAAGACTATGCGGGCATTGATCTTGGGAGGAACCGGGACGCTCAGCGCGGCCGTGGCGCGGGAAGCCCTTGCGCAAGGGTGGGATGTGACGCTTCTGAACCGCGGAAACCACCCGGGACTCGCTCCAGAAGGAGTCCATCATCTGGTGGCGGATGTTGGCGACGAAGCTGCCTTAACGGCTATTCTGGCCAGCGAGAGCTTCGATGTGGTTGCCGATTTCATCGCTTTCGTGCCTTCTCAGATCGAGCGAGATCTGCGACTTTTCCGCAAGAGGACCGGCCAGTTTTTCTTCATCAGTTCTGCTTCTGCTTACCGGAAGCCGCCCCCTGCCGTGCGGATCGTCGAATCGGCAGCGCTTGCCAACCCCTTCTGGGCCTACAGTCGCGACAAGATTGCTTGCGAAGAGCTGCTTCTAAACGCTTGGCGTCGCGAAGGCTTTCCTGCGACCGTGGTGCGGCCGAGCCACACCTACGATGAACGCAACCTTCCTCTTGCGGTCCATGGGCGCAAGGGGGCGTGGCAGGTAATTGACCGCATCTTGAAGGGAAAGCCGGTGCTGATCCATGGCGATGGGACATCGCTCTGGACGCTCACTCACGCCAGCGATTTTGCGAGAGGCTTTGTGGGGCTCATGGGCAATCCTCGCGCCATTGGCGAGGCGTTTCACATCACTTCAGATGAGGCGCTCGGCTGGAATCAGATTTACGCCGCTCTAGGAACGGCTTTGGGGTGCAAGGTCGCAACCTTTCATGTGGCCTCGGATTTCTTGGTGGCCGCAGATCCCGAGTTTGCGGGGACTCTGCTGGGAGACAAGGCCAATTCGCTGATCTTCGACAATTCCAAGTTGAGACGCTTGGTACCCGACTTTGCGGCTCGCATAAGCCTAGATCAAGGGATGCGTCGCTGCGTGGATACCTTGCTCGCCGACGCTTCACTGCAAGCTTCTGATCCCGATTTCGACCTTTTCTGCGATCGTGTGGTGGCGTCTCAGCAAAAGGCGTTGGAGTTTCTGCTGGGGTAAGCTCGCTCTCTGCTCAGACTTTGAATGATGAAAACTCTTTAGTTTCTTTAGTTTTTATTCTCTTCAAAGTGCCATCCTAACGGTAAAAATCGCTTGGCATATCTTGTGCAATTGGGTATAGTGTTCCTAGCCGGACTTCGTGGGATGCACCGGTTCGGAGTTCACCACTCATTTTCAAGGAGCCGTCCTATGAAGAAATCTAAGGGTTTTACCCTCGTCGAGCTGATGGTCGTCATTGTGATCATCGGCATTCTCGCTGCACTGGCTATCCCCCGCTTCATGGGCGCCACCAATAAGTCCAAGGCCACTGAATTCAAGCCGGTCTTGAAGAGCCTCTATACGCTGCAAAAGGCTTATCAGCAAGAGCGTAATCTCTACGCTACAGATATCTCACTGATTGGTTTTGATAATCCTGGTTCAACTGCTCGTTTCTCTTACAGCACCACAAATACTAAGACTGATCCTACTACGGCAGTTGAGCTTGGACGTGCTACGTATATTACTGGCAAGGGTATCAACGATCTTAATGGCACAGAATTGGCTGCAGGTTCTTATGCCATTGTCGATACCTCTTCAACACAAACTGTGTCTACCAAGGAATTGGGCACTTTGACAAATCTTGATGTGATTAAGTAGTAATTCTTATTTCGGGAATTTACAGAAGGCGTGACTTGTTCACGCCTTTTTTGTACCTACACTTTTAGCCAAAGGTTCGCTCCATGAAATGTCGCGGATTCACGCTTGTCGAATTGGCTGTGGTCGTCGTGATCATTGGAGTCTTGGCTGCCTTGGCAATTCCGCACTTCCTGGGAATCACCAATAAATCCAAGGTGGTGGAGTTCAAGCCATTCTTGGCGCAAATTCATCAATTGCAAGATGCCTATAAATCTGCCCATGATAATTATGCTACAGATATAGGACTTTTGGGGTTTGATCTCCCCAGTTCCTCGGCGCGATTCTCTTATACCGTTCCTGCGACCGTTGATCCCAACCGTTTAGGGACTGCTACCTACGTTCCCGGCCACAATATCCGCACCACCAGCGGCTCCGAATTGACCGCCGAGGTTGCCTGCGTCGATTCTTTTGGGAAACTTTCCGCCAGTGCCCAGGAACTTGCCTCCCTGTCAGGTCTGGACGTTTCTGCAAATTGCCGATAGGCATTCCTCTCTTGCAGAGGAGATTGGTTATCATTGGAGTTCTTATGACAGGTTCCATCTCCTTTCCTCGCCAGTTTCTTGATTCTGTGATCTGGTCCCTCCTCGCTGCCGCCCCCCTTGCTCTGCTGCCTGCCATGGATCCTGGCCTTGTCAAATGGCCTCTGCTCGCTGCGGCGCTTTCCCTTTTTGTGTTCGCGTTTGTTCGCCCTCGGACTACGCACTGGACTGATGTTCTTTTCGGACTTTTCTTTCTCTTTTCCTTGGCACATTCCCATTACTACCACGACCAGTGGGCGGTCGATCTCGCCACCTGCATCGCGGGGCTGGCATATCTCCTGGGACGCTGGAAGTCGCGTGAGATCCCCTCTTGGCTAGTCCTTGCCTTCTCCTGGACCGTTGGAATTCGCGGTGTGATGGATGTTTTCGGGGGCAGCATCTGGGCGATGGGTAAGCCGTTTCAGATGCCTTCGTTTTTCGTCAACCGCAACCTGTTCGCCTACCTGCTGTCTCCGCTATTGTGGTTTGCCTGGATGCGCTTGCGCCAAGGGACGAGTCGGTGGCAGCGAGCCGTATGGGGGACGACGTTCATATTTCTCTTCGTCGTACTGGTGTCAAACCAGTCCCGAGGCGCTTTCATCGGTTTTCTGGCAAGCATTGTCGCTGTAGGAATTCTGGCTGCTGCGACTCAAGCGTCCTTGCGCCCTTTGATCAAAGCTGCCATTGGCTGTGGACTGGCCGTCTTGGCGAGTTTTCTCCTGGTCATGTCGATGCAGCAAAATTTGGCAGAGCTTCTTCACGGAATCCATCCTCCGACAAACTCTCATCTCCCTAGAAATTTCCATCACAAGTCGTCTTCGGAGATGCGGGCTTGGATTTGGCAGTCCACCATTTCGTCATGGCGAGAGGCTCCTTTGCTTGGAAACGGAACCGGTAGTGCCCAATATCGCATCATCCAGTTTCAAAAGCCTTGGCTGGATGATGAAATGTCTCCTTATGTCAGTGCTTGGCATACTCATTCCCATTATTTGGAAGTGTTGAACGACAAGGGTGTTGCTGGAATGGCCATGGAGACAATGCTTTTGCTTGTTGCTCTTTGGGGGCTTGGAAATAAGGGCGGAAACCGGGCTGGCTTTGCTGCCTTGATGGCGCTGGCGATTCATAATTGTGTCGCAGAAGCCTCGGAATATGGGTCTAGTCCGGAATTAGTGGGAAACGTCGTTTTGGGCTGAATTTTGTGGAGGTAGTTTTCTTTTCATGGACAGCACCGAGCTCTATCAGCGTCTGCTAGGCCTTCATGCTCCTTGGCGTG